>Ga0307414_10000041_pt1 | contig 144783 bp, 132 predicted proteins | sample DK1Ometagenome_FD_203804 | JGI IMG/M metagenome (GOLD analysis project Ga0307414, IMG submission 203804) | Maize rhizosphere microbial communities from greenhouse at UC Davis, California, United States - DK15-O-3 | ecosystem: Host-associated > Plants > Roots > Rhizosphere > Soil | place: USA...
CCGTAAACTGTAATGTCATGATGTAATACTTTTTTGTAGTCCTGAAGGACTTCTTTAATCGTCTGCTTTTTCATTTGTTGATTGATAAATTTTTGTATAAAAATTAATGTTTGCAAATTTACAAAAAACGAGGGAACTTTCGCTTGTTAAGATTTAGGATTTAATTAAGATAAACTTTTCAGTGAATAACTGGCTTAATTAAAAAGTGTACTCTTTTTTCTCAACTTCCCATTTCTGATATTCCAGGCATGATAAAAACTTGGAACGTCGTATTGCCATTTTGGAAGAATTAAAATAATTAAGATAACATCAAATTTATTGAAACAAATCAGAAAGAAGACTGGCGACAAATCTTTGAATGATGAGATTGTCAATATTCTCAACATAAGTTATGACGCATCACATCGAAGAACTTCAATGAAAGCAAGATTTAGTTTGAAGAAGCTGTGGAATTGGCAAAATATCATCAGATTTCGATAGATCAGTTTTTGGGAACGGAAATCAGTTGGTGGTCAAAAGGACAAACCCCGTAAAAACTCAACAATGAAATGCTGAAAGATTTATATGAAAGTAAGAATGTAACCGAAGTCTTGAATGATACAACGATTATGAGTATTCTGATGCAGATTTCTTTTTATTCTGAAATGGGATTTTTGAAATATAAAGATATTGTGTTGATTTTGGAAGAAATAAATTCAAAATCCCTGAATAGTGCCGGAAACAGAGAAAGGAAAATATTTTTTAATAAAATGTATGAGCAAATTGATTATTTGCAGGAGAAATTGAAGTAGATTTTTTTTGAGAAAGTTCAGTCAATTACTAAACTTTAATCAGACTTATAATTAATTACTCATCTTTTTTGGAAGGAACCAAGAAAACATCGATCAAGCCTTCTGGAAGCTGCATCTTGATCAATCTTTCTTCACGATCGACTTCAAGAATCCAGTCTTTAATGATTGGGATTACTACTTCTTTTCCGTCAAGATTGGTTACAAAATAATTCTGAGCCGTTTGATCATTTACAGATCTGATGACGCCACAATGATTATTGTCCTGATCAAGAATTTCAAAACCAATAATTTCGTGGTAATAGAATTGTTTTCCGGAAAGTTTCGGTAAAGTATCCAACGGTAAATAAACATTTTTACCTAAAGACTGGTCTACCAAGGCTTCGGAAGAGTTTTTAAAAGCGATATTAAGAGCATCGAGTTTGCTCCAAGAAGATTTTTCAATAAAAAAAGGAACCAATAATCCGTTGATTTCAACGAATATTGATTCCAATTTATTGTAAAGCTCGGGTTGATCGGTATCCAGCTTAAGGATAACGTTTCCCGCAAGGCCGTGTCTGCGTGTGATTTTTCCTAAAAAATAGCAATCTTCTTTACGCATACAGGTTTGTTTTAAGCTTCAGTGTTTTCTTCAGTTTCAGCAGCAGGAGTTTCTCCTTCTGTAGCTTCACCTTCAGCAACAACTTCTTCAGCAGGTGCATTAGCAGCCTCTTCAGCAGCTTTAGCATCAGCTTCTACTTGTGCAGCAGCAGCGATTCTAGCTTCATTCACTTTAGTTTCAGCATCCAAAGCAGCTTTTTTAGCATCAGCCTGAGCTTTAGATAAACCTTCTACTTTACCTTGTACTTTTTGTTCTTTAGACTCCAACCAAGCATTGAATCTCTTCTCAGCTTCAGCCTCATCAAAAGCACCTTTAGCAACACCACCTTGTAAGTGTTTTTTGTAAAGCGCACCTTTGTAAGAAAGAATAGCTCTCGCCGTATCAGTTGGCTGAGCACCATTGTTTAACCACTTTACAGCAGAATCAACGTTCAAATCGATAGTAGCGGGGTTAGTAATTGGGTTGTAAGTTCCTAGTTTTTCGATGAATCTACCATCTCTTCTAGCTCTTGAATCTGCAACCACGATGTGGAAAAAAGGCTTACCTTTTTTACCGTGTCTTTGTAATCTGATTTTTACTGACATAATGTTTGAATTTTAAGGGAACTCGTCCCAGTTAAATATTAAGTGTGCAAAGATAATAAAAATTCTGTTGTAACAATCTAAAAAAGTGAATTTGGAAACAAAAAATTGAAATTGTTTTTGAATCTTTTTATGTTAATTAATTTTAATAATGCACAAATACTTACTTTATATAAGTTTGTAAAAATTTAAAATAATGAAATGGTTGTTAGCACTCATTGTATTTTCTACAAACTCTTATGCTCAGGATATCATTGTTTTTGCGCATAGAGGATTCCGCGGATTGAATCCTGAAAATACTTTAACAGCATTTAAAGAAGCTTTGCACCACACCTCAACTGTTGAAATGGATATAATGATCAGCAAAAATATGGATGTAGTTGTAACGCATGATGCAGTGATCAATTCAAAAATTTATACTGATAAACAAGGAAAAGCTTTATCTAAAGACAACAAAAACATTATTTACGAACTTAATACCAATGAGCTTTCTGATTATACATTAGGAATATTACCCAATTCTGCCTTTCCTGAACAGTCCAAATTAAAGGAAACCATTCCTACACTTGAAAACGTGATGCAGGAACTTACCAAGTATAGTCAATCAAAGGGTTTAAGCCGTCCTCATTATTTTATAGAAACCAAAATATCTGAAAATACAGATGATCAATACCATCCAAAACCCAAAGAAGTGGTCGAACTTCTTGTAAAAGTTTTGAAAAAGTATATAAAACCGGATGAAGTGATTATTCAGTCTTTTGACTCCAGAACATTAAGTTATATCAAGAAATATTATCCCGAATACAAAACTTGCTTACTTGATAAAAAGAAACAGCCACTTTCAAAATATTTGACAGAACTGGATTTTAAGCCTGATTATTTTTCACCAAGCTTTAAAGAAATTACACCACAAACTTTAAAAGAATCCAAGCAATTTGCAGTTCCTTTGGTCGGCGGAAACTCAAATTCTAAAAAAGAAGTCGAGCAAATGCAGAAATGGGGAATTCAATATGTGATTTCCGATTATCCTTATAAGATGCTTAAAAATTAAATTGCCTTAAACTTCTCCCAAATAGAAAAGTCCTAGACATTTCTGGTTTTCCTCGATCGTTAAAGAGTTTTTCAGATGGTCAACAATTTTTGGTGAGCTCCAGTAACAACCTACTCCATTAGCGGTACAGGTAAGATACATATTCTGAACCGCCATTGAAACTGCCGCTATTTCTTCCCATTCGGGAACCATTCCGCTGAAATTAACAACAATAGAAATGACCGCATCGGCTTTGTTGATCTTAAAACCAATATCATTATATTTTTTCTCTAAAAAAACTTGTGGAGCCTGAGTTGATTTGTAAATCTCCTGCATTTCCAAAGCCAATTTAGCTTTCTCTTCACCTTTAAAAATTTTAAAACGCCAAGGTTTTGTTCGTTTATGATTGGGTGCAAATGTTGCCGAATGCAAAATCTCATCAATAATCTCTTGTGAAATTTCATTTTCTGTATAATCTTTTGGAAAAATACTTCTTCGTTGCTCTATAATTGATTTTAAAACGTCTGCTTTATTCATGAAGCAAAATTACGGAAAAGTTGATTGTGGGTTAGTTGATTTTCTCTATGATAATACAAAGAAAAATATATTCCTTCATCAGAAAACAGGATATTTAAGAAAAAACTAATTTCTAATTAATTACAAAACCTCCACAATTTTCTGATGAATATTATTTAAGGTAAATGCATCGCCGGATTTCATGCCCATCATTTTTTTTGCCATTGGGCTTTCTGCCGATATTGCGTAAAAACGATCGCCTTCAAAAAAGAATTCACCCAAAGAAACTGAAACATAAAACCTGGCTTTATTGGTGATCACCAAAGAACCAAGTTGCACTCTTTCCGTGGAATTGGGAAGCACTTTCGCCATATTTCGCTGAAGGTCATTCAAAGCACCAAGCTGTTTCTGCATCTGATAAATCTCTTCCTGTATTTCTTCCCTCGTGCTGTCGTATTTTGGCGTCTTTTTTATATCGCGACTAGCTTCTAATGTAAATTCTAAAAAGTTTTTTAGCTTTTCTATTTTTTCCGAAATTACGTTTTTCACATAATTTCTTATGTTGTTTTTTTCAAATACTATCTTCTCCATGTATCGTAATCTTTAGATAAAGATAATATTTTTTTAAATTATATTCATATCTTAAAAAACAACTAAAAACAAAAAAACATGTTTAAAAAATCCTTTTCATTTGAAGGAAGAATCAGAAGAACGGAATACGGATTGTCATATCTTATTTATTTGGCATTCAGTGTGCCTTTTAACTTATATTTCGAAACCAATGAAAATAGAGAGCCTTCATTGATTATTTCTCTCTTATTTTTTGTGCTTTTCATTCCACTTTTTTGGTTTTTAATTGCTCAAGGTGCTAAAAGATGTCATGACAGAGGAAACAGCGGATGGTTTCAGTTAATCCCTTTTTATGCTTTGTGGATGCTTTTTGCTGATAGTGAAAATGGAGAAAACCAATACGGACCAAATCCAAAAGGAATTGGAAACTGCAATTTTATCGATGAAATAGGAAAAAAAAATTAAATAAAAAAACCTTGCAAAATTGCAAGGCTGATTTGTTAATTTTCAGATATTTTTTTGAGATTTCCCAATCCCTGTTCAAACATTTTATTCATCTGCATATCCATCATGGGTTTCATGAGTTTCATCATGGGTGTCAATTCGTTATCCATTGCCCAAGTTACTTTTGTACCATTTCCTTCAGGAGCAAGTGTGAAAGTAGCTGTTGCAAAACCTTGCCAAGGCTCAATAAATTGCAGCTTTGTTACCATTTTTTCATTTGTTATAACTTCAGTAACGGTTTGCTTACCTTCTCCCACATCGCTGTTTCCTTTCCAGTGATAAGAATCGCCAACTTCGCCGCTGGTTCCTGAATAGGTGATTTTCACATTTTTGTCAGCTTTTGAAAAAGGATCCCAAACATTGTAAGCCTTCAAAGATCCTGTATGTTGCCATACTTTTTCTTGCGGAGCATTGATGACAATTGATTTTTCGTAATGGTAATTTTTATCAAAAACCAGCATCGCAATAACGCCGTAAGCCACTACAATTAAGAAAATAATACCCAGAACTTTTAAGATTGTTTTCATAGTTTAAATATTTAAGGTTAAGTTTTTTCAATTAATCAGCCTCAAAATTAGTTATTCAAACAACATCAATACTTTTCATATGACAAGATTATTCAATTGAAGAATATTTGTCACAATTCCTGATTCGGGCATCTTATTTGTGTATTTCACAATCCATATAAAAGATTAAATTTACATTAATTAAAAATAACTCAATGAATATTTTAACAGAAAATTTCAATACACCATATCATTCAGCACCTTTTAACGAAATAAAAAATGATGATTATCTTCCTGCTTTTAAAGAATTGATTCAGAAATCAGAAGAAGAAATCGACAAAATTGTCAGCGACGCAGAAGAGCCGACTTTTGAAAATGTAATCGAAGCTTTAGCCTATTCCGGAGAAAAACTGGATATTGCATCCAATATTTTTTTCAACTTAAATTCCTCAGAAACAAGTGACGAATTACAACAAATCGCGCAGGAAGTTTCGCCAATTTTAACTGAATATTCTTCAAAAATATCTCAAAACGAAGCGTTATTCAACAAAATAAAAAAAGTTTACGACGAAAAAGAAAAATATAACCTGAATGAAGAGCAGCAAATGCTTTTAGACGAGACTTATAAAGGTTTTGTAAGAAGCGGTGCTTTATTGAACGAAGAAAACAAAGAAAAATTAAAGAAAATCAATATGGATTTGTCTTTAAAATCTCTTCAGTTCGGGCAAAATGTTTTAGCTTCAACCAACAATTATTTTAAACATATCACCAATAAAGAAGATTTGGCAGGAATTCCCGATGCAATCATTGAGCAATACGCCGAAGAAGCAAAAGAAAGGAATCTTGAAGGCTGGGTTGTAACTTTGCAATATCCAAGCTATATTCCGTTTATGACGTATGCCGAAAATCGCGAATTGAGAAAAGAAATTGCTTTGGCAAACGGTAAAAAATCTTTTGACGGCGGTGAATTTGATAACCAAAATCTTATCAAAGAACTTATTGCTTTAAAACAACAAAAAGCAGAACTTTTAGGCTATTCAAATTATGCAGAATATGTTTTGGAGGAAAGAATGGCAAAATCTCCGACGAAAGTTCTGGATTTTTTAAATGAACTTTTAACTAAAGCAAAACCTTATGCCGAAAAAGAAATCGAGGAACTCAAATCTTTAGCAAAAGCCGATGGAATTGATGAAGTTCAAGGTTACGATCATGCTTTTTATGCCGAAAAACTTCGCAAAGCAAAATATGATCTGAATGATGAAGAATTGAAACCTTATTTTCCTTTAAATCAGGTTCAGGATGCCGTTTTTGGATTGGCTAATCAACTTTTCGGATTGACTTTTGAAGAAAGAAACGACATTCCGAAATATTATGAAGATGTGAAAGTGTATGAAGTTTTTGAAGCTGGAAGTGATAATTCTGAAAAAACTTTCAAATCTTTACTTTACGTTGATTATTTCCCCCGAAAAGGTAAACGAGCCGGAGCCTGGATGACGAGCTACAAAAATCAATACAAAAAAGACGGTGAAAATTCTCGTCCGCATATTTCTATTGTTTGTAATTTCAGCAAACCAACGAAAGATACGCCAAGTTTATTGACGTTTCAGGAGGTGACGACTTTATTCCACGAATTTGGTCATGCGCTGCACGGAATGCTTGCCAACACACAATATCCGAATCTTTCGGGAACTTCCGTGAAATGGGACTTTGTAGAATTACCTTCACAATTCCTGGAAAATTTTTGTTACGAACCTGAATTTCTAAAAACTTTTGCCAAACATTATAAAACAGGCGAAGTTCTTCCTGACGAAAAAATAGAAAAGATCGAACAGTCAAAAAGCTTCATGGAAGGTTACCAGACTTTGAGACAATTAGGTTTCGGAATTCTGGATATGAATTACCATACGAAAGTTGAAGAATTGCAGAATAAAAGTGTGAAAGAGTTTGAAGATCATTACACAAAAGCAACACAATTGTATCCTGTAAATCCTGAAACAGCGATGAGCCCGAGTTTTTCGCATATTTTTCAGGGTGGATATTCTGCGGGATATTATTCTTACAAATGGGCGGAAGTTTTGGATGCTGATGCTTTTCAATATTTCAAAGAAAACGGAATTTTCAATCCGGAAATTGCCTCAAAATATAAAATCCTGCTTTCTTCAGGCGGAACAAAAGATCCGATGGAATTGTATAAAAATTTCAGAGGAAGCGAGCCGAAAGTAGAAAGCTTGCTGAAAAGAGCATTTGGATAAAAGCAGAAAAGTCCTCAAATTTAAAATTCGAGGACTTTTTATTATCATTTACTTTAAACTTAATTACAAAAGCATATTTTGGGCAGTTAAAAGCACCAAAGAAAGATTTATTTATATTTGAAAATTCCGGACATCAAATACACCAGGACGAATCCGAAAAACTTCAAAATATAATTATGCAGACTTTGTATAAATAATCATACTCCGCAATGGGGTTTCACAAACAAAAGATAGTTTATAAATAAGTTTAAATTATGCAATTACAATACAGAAAAGCCTTAAAAAGCGACATTGATTTTCTGCTGGATCTGAGAAAGAAAACAATGACTGAACATTATGCAAGTTCAAATCTTTCAACAGATGAAAAAGCAACTTTGCAAAGAGTGCTTTATGAGTTTGAAAAAGCAAATATTATCATTTTAAATAATAAACCGATCGGTTTATTAAAAATAAACAAAGCTGAAGATCACATTGAAATTTTGCAGTTGCAGATTGATCCTAAACTTCAGGGAAAAGGAATTGGAAAAAGTATTCTGACCGATATTATTAATGAATCTTCTCAAAAACCAGTTCGTTTAAGTGTTTTGAAAACTAACAAAGCTCAGAATTTATATTCAAGTTTGGGGTTTAAAATCATTGATGAAGATGAGCATTCATACAAAATGGAGCTTTCAAAATAATTTTTATTACTTTATGATCTGTCCGTTATAATATTTCTCTAAAAAGAACGAAAGATCTGCTCTGTAACCAATACCTGAAGCCTCAAATTTCCAGCTGCCGTTTTTCTTGTACAATCTTCCAAACTCAATTCCTGTTTCTATGGAAAAATCTTCGTCCAGTTCATATTTGGCAATTTCGATATTTGTATTTTGATCAACAACACGGATGTATGAGTTTCTTACCTGACCAAAATTCTGCTTTCTCCTTTCATAATCTTCAATCGTTACGACAAAAAGAATTTCTTCAACCCGTGAATCTACTTTTTCAAGATCAATCATAATGGCTTCATCATCGTCTCCGTCACTATTTTTACCGCTCGGATCGTCGCCTGTATGCGTCAAAGCTCCGTCCGGAGAATTCAGATTATTGTAGAAAACGAAATAATCTTCGCTTACCAGTTTCCTTTGAGAATCAATCATAATTGCAGAAGCATCAAGATCAAAATCATAACCTGTTACTTCATTGGGATCCCAACCCAAGCCAATCGTCATTTTTGTAAATCCTAAATCAATTCTTTGTCCTTTCTGTAGGTTAATCGCCATAATTCTTTACTTTATGCCTAAGATAGTTTTGATTTGCCATTTATCCAAATTTTCAGATTAAAAAAATATTAAAAAGCCCGATCAGAAAGATTGGGCAATTATATTCTTTATTTAAATTTGAAATTTAGAGAGGTTTTACTTCAGTTTCGGCTTCCATCTTATTTCGGGCTTTTGCTAACATCGGAATTGACAACAACCCTGTAACAAGCATAATGACAATTTGCAAAGGCAAAGAAATAAAGGAATACGTCAATCCTATTTCAGCGCCAAGTTCAGCGCTTTTTCCCATTGAAATAAATAAAGCCATAAAGCCATATTTCATTGCAAGATTGAATGCTCCGATTCCTCCACTTGCGGGAACGATCATTCCCAAAGTTCCGACAACAATGATGAAAAACCCGTCGGCAATAGTAAAATGAGAAGTTTCAGGCAAGGCAAAGCACACCAAATAAGCCGCCATAAAATAGCAAATCCAAATTCCTGCGGTGTATAGAATAAATTTTACTTTCTGCTTTAGTTTAAATATAGAAGTTAAACCCTGAAGAATACCTTTTCCAAAATTAATCAGCTTTTCTTTTTTGTATTTGTAAAAAACGATAAGAGCCGTAATTATTAGTATTGCAATGATTATTTTTAAATAAAAGTAAAATGACTCAAAATTTGAAACTCCAAATTTCATCATAATTCTTTCAAAAAAGTTGGGCTCAAAAACTTTTTCTTTCTCTTCTTGTTCTGTAACAAATTTATAAAAAGAAAAAATCACATCAAATTTAAAAATAACCGTCAGCAAAAGAAATCCCATCATACAAACAAGATCAATTACTCGTTCTAAAATAATGGTCCCAACCGATTTACTAACAGGCACTTTTTCTACACTATATAAAGCCGTCGCTCTTGCGACTTCACCACTTCTGGGGATGGTTAGATTCATTAAATATCCAAAAGAGATTGTCCAGAATGCATTAGAATTTGAGATTTTGTGCCCCATTGGCTCCAACAAAAGATTCCATCGGATCGCTCTGAACCAATAAGCAAGAACTCCAAAAACAGCCGCAAATATTACCCAAAGATAATTTGCTTTTGCTAAAGATTTCTGTACCACTTCAAAATCAAAACCTTTCAGAGCAAGCCACAAAAAGAAACCCGCAAACGCAAGTGAGATTACAATCGTAAGAATTGATTTTAAAGGGTTTTTAGTTTTATTTTCCATTGGATCAGGTAAGAAGATTGGTTTTCTCGTCCGGGAAAACAATTTTCGGCTGAAAATCCTTTGCTTCTTCGGGAGTCATCTGTGCATAAGCAATAATGATAATGATGTCATCTCGCTGCACTTTTCTTGCTGCAGGACCATTGAGACAAACTTCTCCCGATTTCCTTTTTCCTTTGATGACATAAGTGTCAAAACGCTCTCCATTGTTTACATTAACGATATAAACCCTTTCTCCAACGACCAAGCCTGCCGCTTCTATCAAGTCTTCATCAATGGTGATGCTTCCTATATAATTGAGGTCCGAAGCCGTCACTCTTACCCTGTGAATCTTCGATTTGAATACTTCTATTAACATAATGCAAATTTATTAATAATATTTAATAAAATGATTTAAAACTAAATTTTACAAATGCTGATAAACAAAGATATTTTTGATGACAAACAAAATATTTAAATTTTTATTTGTCAAGTTGATAAGTATATTCTAAAAAACATAAATACTTCATACAGAATTTAGGATTTAATAAATTCGCCAATTAATATTAAATTTTCTTCAAAGTCAATAAACATAAGGAGTTGGCACAATTTTAGTTTCTCGAAACCTAGATTTTTCGTGAAAAATGGAATTATGATATTTTAATTGTTTTCCAGTAAAAACAAAAAAATCCGACAAGTTTTTAGAAAAAATTTGCACAATTTTAAAATTGTTTTATATTTGCTATAATTACTAACTAACTTTTAATATAAGAATTATGAACAAGTCTGAATTAATCGACGCAATCGCTAAAGATGCAGGTATCACTAAAGTTGCAGCAAAGGCTGCTTTAGAATCTTTTATCTCAAATGTTACAACAACTTTGAAAGCAAAAGACGGAAAAGTTTCTTTGGTAGGTTTCGGTACATTCTCAGTATCTGAAAGAGCTGCTAGACAAGGTATCAACCCTGCAACTAAAAAACCAATTAAAATTGCAGCTAAGAAAGTTGCTAAATTTAAAGCGGGTGCCGATTTAGCTCTTGCCGTTTCGGGTGTCAAGAAAAAATAATCAACTCTGATTATAAAAAGTAAGCCTCATCTTCATCGGATGAGGTTTTTTTATATTTAAATCTTAATTAAGGCGCTAAACGCGAAATTTTCCAATCTACACCAGCCAATTCGTAGAGAATCCGGTCGTGAAGTCTGTTCGGTCTTCCTTGCCAAAACTCTATTTCATAAGGCTTTGCAATATATCCGCCCCAGTTTTCAGGTCTTGGAACTTCAGTGTTTTCAAACTTTTTTTCCAACTCGATTAATTTTATTTCTAAAAAATCTCTGTTTGGAATTACCTGGCTTTGTGGTGAAACTGTAGCTCCCAACTGACTTCCTTTTGGCCTTGAATGAAAGTATCCGTCGCTTAAATTTTCGGCAATTTTCTCAAGATCTGCTTTTATAATAATCTGCCTTTCCAGACCGGGCCAGAAAAAATGCAGGCAAGCTTTATGATTTTTAGCAATGGCTTTACCTTTTCTGCTTTCATAATTTGTATAAAAAATAAAACCTTCGTATGTATATTCTTTCAGCAAAACCATTCTCGTTCTTGGGCAGCCGTCATCTTCTAAAGTAGAAACTGCCATCGCATTAGCTTCATATATTGCAGGATTTTCGGAAGCATCTAAAAACCAATCCCTGAATTGCTCCATCGGATTTTCTTTAATCTCACTTTCAATAAGTTGAGATTTTTCGTAGATTTTTCTTTTGTCGTGCAGGTTTTCCATATTTTTTTTTATTAAATTTGAGTATGCATTACTCGTACAAAGGTAAAATATTAATTTCCACACCTGATATTTCCGGAGACATTTTTTCCAGATCAGTGGTACTTATCGTAGAGCATAACGAAAATGGTGCTTTCGGTTTGATTTTGAATAAAAAGAACAGTAAAATGAGCAATAAGTTCAAAAATTTCTTTGATTTTAATATCGCTGTTTACGACGGAGGACCTGTGGAAAATGATAAAGTATTTTTCATCATTAAAGGTAAAAAAGTTACTGATCTTTATACAGAAATCAATAATGAGTTTTACCTTACGGAAGATGTTGAAAAAATAGTAAGTTCCGTAATAAGCAATGAAATAACTGTTGACGATATAAAAATTTTCTCGGGATATTCCGGTTGGAGCGCATTGCAGCTGGATAATGAAGTGAGTCGTAAAATGTGGACCGTTGTAGAGGTTTACAACTTAGATTATACTCTTCCGAATGATCAGACTTTATGGAAATCGATCATGCAAAACCTTGGCGGTGAATACCTTTTATGGGCAAATTCTCCGGACGACATTTCATTGAACTAATTTACGAAAAACCAACTTTAAATTAACATATTTTTAAGTTAGCCTTAACCAATTTTTAAGAAAGAAATCCCGTTCTTTGATAAACCAAATGTTGATGAATAAACGAGATCGAAATATCTTAGTTTTTTGAACCAAACAGAAAAAGAAATTACTGAAAAAATGGTGGATTTAATTAACGAAAAATAATAAAATACACTTTCTGATTGTATCAGAATAAAACCCGGTAAAGGACTTCACTGTTGTTTACCGGGTTTGTCAATTTTAGCTTAAAAGCTTTTTTTCCAGTTTTCGATTAATTCTGTAAAACGAGTGTTTTCAAAAGTCTTATTTCTGATTTTCTTTACAGAAAAAACACCTCTTTCATCAGAAATCATTAAAATCTCTTCAGCTTTCTGCGATTCAAAGGCGATGATTTCATGCTCCTGAATGTCGGCAAGATTATTCTTATGTAAAAATGTAACAAAATTTTCCATTAAAGGCGAAATATAAGCTCCTTCAGATTGCTTCACAGCTTTTATTACATTACCTTCCAAAAACAATAAATTCCCTGTAATAGAACGTGCAATTCTTTTGTTTGGATTAAGCAAAATCACCTCATCAAGATCATTTTCCTGAGCATAAATTTCTGCATAAATATTTTCCGGACAATGGACTCTGATGTTGCTCAGCAAATTATTATTTACATTAATTTCTTTTATCAAATCGAGTTCCAAAGGTCTTTGATGTACCGAAAGCACATCATCCATTTCGTTGATCTCAAAATAATATGACACTGAAGATTTTGCCAAAGTAACTCCGTCCGAATTTCTGAAAACAAGAAAATTGATAATCCCGTTTTCCATACTTTTTTCCTGAATAACTTTTTCATTAAAAAGCGTCTGAAAAAATTCTAATGTATAGGTAAGCGGAATATTCATTCTCATCTTCCGCATAGAAGCCATCAAGAAAAAATAACATTCTTCATCCATGATCAGCTTTGAGTTTCTTACAAAAAATGAAACTTTTACGGCATCTCCCAAAAGAAATGCTCTGTTTTTCAATTGTAAGTCTTCCGAAGTAAAATATGTATTTTCCAAAGTATGATTGTTTATAAAAAAATAATGAACGATAAATCGTTCATCAGTTTTACATTAATACGGCGCAGCTTAAACAATTAAGCAGCACCCAATTTTATTCTAAGATTTTCGATAAGATTTTCCCAATACATTGCATTTTCTTCCTCATCCCCTTCTTCACAAAAATCTGTAATATTCAGAGCAAGGTCTTCTGTGATATCATCAATCGTGATGGTCATTTCGAAGAAGTTTTTGGTACCTTCATCTTCTTCCCATCTGAAACGCACGAAACCTTCAGGCTTATATCTGATCAAAGTTGCTTTTTCGGCAGGACCACCACCCCAACTAAAATAGAAATCGTCTCCCTTCTCGATCACTTCATCTGCAAACCATTCAGACAATCCCTCGGCACTTGCCAAATATTCATACAAAATCTCTGAAAGACAATGCATTGGGAATTCGTAATGGACTTTATGTTTCGCCATATAACTTGTTTTTAACGTGACGCAATATATAAATTAATTTTTTTATTACACAAAAATGTATTTACTTTTTTGTACAATATGAATGATATTTATCAGAAATTCTTGTTAAAGTTTTGCTTTCAAATATTTTGCTTTTAAATTTAAAATAATCAGCCGATAAAACAGTTTATTTTAAGAGATTTTATATGCAATCCATTTAATTTTCGTTTAAGACATCCAAAATAATCTGGCACCCTTCAGCGATTTCTTCTTTCGAAATTGTCAAAGGCGGAGAAATCCTCATATATTCGTTTCTGTACAATTGCCAAAATACAATAAGGCCTTTTTCCATACACTTTTTTGCGATGTCCAAAGTATATTCGGGGGTTCCCAAATTCACGGCAAGCATCAATCCTTTTCCATTGATATTTTTAATTTTCGGATGCACCAAAAGTTTCCTGAATAGCTTTTCTTTCTCGGCAACGTCGTCCATTAACCCACTTTCAAGAACTTCTTTTAAAGTAGCGTGGGAAGCGGCAGCAATCAAAGGATTTCCGCCAAAAGTTGTGATATGTCCCAATTTCGGAGAATGAGAAAGTGACTCCATAATTTTTCTGGAACTCATAAAAGCACCAACCGGAACACCTCCGCCCATACCTTTTCCCATCACAAGAATGTCGGGAACGATACCGAAATGCTCAAAAGAAAACAATTTTCCCGTTCTTCCAAATCCCGGCTGAATTTCATCCAAAATCAAAAGCCCACCAACTTCTTCGCACCTTTTTTTTAGCTTTATTAAATAATCATCATTCGGAACTAAAAATCCAGCTGCACCTTGAATGGTTTCAAGAATTACACAAGCGGTTTTTTCGGTAATTTTATCGAAATCATTTTCATTATTAAATTCAATAAAAGAAACCATTGGCAATAAAGGACGAAATTCTCTTTTGTGAATTTCATTGCCTGAAACACTTAAAGCGCCGTGTGTATTTCCGTGATAAGAATTTTTGAAAGAAACAATTTCTTCTCTTCCTGTGTATCTTTTAGCTAATTTTAAACTTCCGTCGATCGCTTCGGCTCCACTATTGACCAAATAAGTCACTTCCAGCGGATCAGGGGTAGCTTCTGCCAGCAGCCTGCACAATGCCACAGGTTTTTCCTGAGCATATTCGCCATAAACCATTACGTGAAGATATTTATCAGCCTGATCCTTGATTGCATTCACAATTTTTGGATGCGAATGCCCTAAAGTATTGGCTGAAACTCCCGCAACGAAATCAAGATATCTTTTTCCGTCTTTACCGAAAATATAGCTTCCTTCTGCTTTTTCTACCTCAAAACCAGCGGCAAATTGTGTTGTCTGAGCCTGATATTTAAAAAAATATTTTTGCATTTTTTGCTTATGTGAAAATTTAGGCAAAGCTAAAAAACATTCATTAAACATCGAAATTATAATTACAATAAAAAATCTGAGCACATTCAAAAAAATGCGCCCAGATAACAAAAAATAAAGGTAATAATATTATGAAGCTGTATCGCCAAGTCTATAAAATAAGACCTGCGTAGATTGATCATCTAAAGTCATCCCCAAACCATTACAATCTCCGGATTGACCTCTGCCTAAACGAATTGTCCATGTTCTTTGCGTTGGTATTGCCGTCACGTAGGTAATGGAGCCTCCATGATTTGATAAATTATTTTGATTGTGATACGCTGTTGAGTGGATTCTCTGTCTTACAGCCTGATCACTTGTTGGGAAATCTACAAAATAAGAACTTATGTTACAGGCTGCATTATGAGTAGCCTCATATATAAGAGTAATCTGATATATACCTGGTGGCATTGTGACTATTGATGTATTGGGATCAAATGTAAAGCCTTCGACAGAATTTGCAACTATCTCCATATCATCAATAACCTGTAAATCACCTACATGTGCATCCTTCAAAAAATCTACCTGATCTGTTTTCAATCGAAGAACAACAGGTAAAGGAACTGAAGTTTTTTGCAATGAAATTGTTTGTAGCTGACCGGTTTGGGAGTCTGCAACCACAAAATGATCATTTTTACTTCCTTCGTTGTTATTAATATTAGTAACAAAAGCAGAATCTGTCACCGTACCTCCGTAAACTCTGAGTTTTTCATTATTTGAAGTTTGTGTCGGTATTTGTGTGCCGCTTCCAATTGCAACCCAACTTTCTGCGGGAGCTTTCTTAACTGCAGTAATTACATTAGCTCTGGTAGATTCGCCATCACCTGTACCAACAGAAAAAACAGAGCCATCGGTAACTTTATTATATTGCCCGATAACGGTTTCAGCAGTATTTTTAGCAGAAATACCATTTCCTAAAGCAACAGAATAATCACCTGAAGCCTCATTATTATTACCTAAAGCAACAGAATTGACTCCTATTGCACCCTTTTGGTTTGATCCGGAACGCAAAGTGCCTTCTACATCAAAAGTTACTTTACTATTACCATTTGAGTAAGCAGAATCTTTTTCCAGTGAAATACTCCCGCTATGATAAATATCCTGATTGTTTTCAGTAGCCGGTAAAATAGTGCCTTGCACGAGCCATGATTCTTTCTTCTGAATAGGCTGCCAAACTCCTCCATTAAAAAAATAAAATCCAGTTTCATCTATGTTTACAGCAGTACCCGTCTGTGAGCCTGTATTAATATTATTTACAAATATCAAAGTCGAAATTTCGACACCATTCATAGATTGTGCTCTTTCTCGATCTACTGCTGGTATGAGAATACCTTCCGGATTTGTACTGGTGCCTGTTCCACTTTTAGCTGTAATATGAAGCGTCGCTTTAGGATTTGTATTGTTGATGCCCACTTGAGAAAAAAACAATCCTGATGAGAATAAAAACACCGAAAAAATTATCTTCTTTTTCATTTTTTAAATTGTATTTAATTTATTTTAGTCCTTTTCAAAATAATTTCTTAAGTTGAATTTAAATTGCAAAACAGTAATTTTATAAAAGAAATTGACGCTAATTTTTTATTAAGCAGCTCTTACTTTATTTTGGGTGCAAAGGTAGATTTTAGAAAACTGAGTTTCTAATTTGTATATATCGTGATTCCGGAATTATACAAAAAATAGAAATACAAATATCTGATAACGACTTATTTATTGTTTTCAGAATTATGCTTTTTAAGATTTGCTATAAAAGCAGAAGGAGAAATTTCCATTTCTTTGGTGAAAATTTTTGTGAAATGGCTGTGCGATGAGAACCCGCTTATTTCGGAAAGATAGTTGATTTTATATTTAAGGGCTTCCGGATTTTTGTATAAAAGTTCAACAACAAATTTTATTTTAAGACCATTAATGTAGTCATTGAAGTTTTTTCCTTTGTGCTCTTTTATTAAATAATTGATATATTTTTGATTGGTATCCAAAATAAAAGCAAGATTGTTTAGTGTAAAATTTTTGGAGGTATAATCAGTTCCTTCTTCAAAGTTTTCGATTTTTTTCAGAAGTTCAGATTCCTTTTCTGGCGACATTATTTTTGGCTTGTCATCTTGACAAAATTCCGTTGTAGCTTTTGTAGTTTCTTTAACTTTAACTTCAGAGTTTTTGTTATTATTTTTCTCAAGATCAGAAATTATTTTTTCGAACCGTAATTTCAGTTTTCTATTTTTTCTGTAACTGAAATATGCATAGAAAAGAATAATCACAACCAAAAAACAAGCTAATATTGCCAATATTTTCTTATAATTATTGTGTCGGCGAATTGTTTTATTTTGTCTATCCGTCTCCTCGGCTATAGATTTTAGATTTTCTGATCTTATTTTATCTTTTAAATCTACAAATTCGTCAAAAAGCTGATCTTTTTCTTCAACATCATCTATCCGTGATCTTAGCCGTTGTTCTGTGATAATGGTTTGTATAGATCTGTTTTTTGTTTTTTGTGCTGCTTTTTTAGCATTATCAAAATATAGTTTACTTTGTTCTACATCGCCTTCTTTTGCATTGATAATTGCTTTAGACAAAAAATATATTTCAATTCTGTAATGTGCAAAATGATATTTTCCCTGGCTTTCTTCATACTTTTTGATCTGTATTTTAGCATTTTCAAGGTCATCACAAAGCAAATAATCAAGCGCTAAATAACTTCTGCAAATCGCCTCTTGTATACGATCGATGGTATCATGGCTTTTTTTATAAGTTTCCTGTATTGACTCAATAATTTTTTTTCGGTTAGGTATCGCTTCACAATATTTTTTTTCTTCCTCTAAAAAATCTGTTTCGATGAATAAAATGATATTTTTATACCTGGAATCCTTTACCTGAAGAGCTATTTTATGCGCTTTTGCCAGTTTTTTATTTGCCTGATCCCTCAATCCTGATTTTTTATAAGCCATCGCCAGCAGATAATTGGCCATAAAATGATCGATACCTTTGTTATTTATTTTTTCAAAAAGAGAATCTGCTTTTTTAGAATATTTAATACTTTTACTGTATTCCCCTATTTTAAAATAACCATCTGCGAGACGGTAATAAGCTTTTGATTTTTCTTCATCTGTGTTAGCTAATTTCAGCATTTTTTCGCCTGCAGAAACAATCTCGTCAGCTCCCGAAGTAGATTTGTAATATAAATAATACAATTCTTTATCTGATTTGATATCAGAAGTATTTTGGGCATTACAGAATACCAGCAACATCAAAGCTATATATGTAAGTGCTTTCTTCATCATTATTTTTTAAAGTATAAACAATTTATTTTTAAGTGTTCAACCTTAATTATCATTAACATTCATAAACAACTAATAAAAATATTATTTTAAGAAAAAAAAATTAAATAAGTTTATTAGATCTTAAAATTATAACTTTTCAACGTAACTTTAAAATTTTGCAGCTAAATAGTAAAATCCGAGAATTTTTTAAACAAAATAAAGCCAGCTTATGATAAGCTGGCTTTATTTATTTTCTAACCCTTTTGGGTTTTTTGGCTTCTTCTTTTGCTTTTTCTTTATCGATAATTTCCTGAGCCTGATTGAAGAGTGTATCTTCGGATTCATATTTTATCTCTTCATAATTTGGCGTGTCGACGAGAATGTCCTGCCATTTTTTGATCCTGTCTTTAGTATTCCAGTTAAAATCCGGAAATTTCTTTTTGTCGGGACCAATTTTACTCATCGGATATGTGGAAGATTGCGCACCGATACTACAGGAAATGATTTGTAATGCCTGCTCTTCAAACAAAGCCCCAATAATTCCGCATGATGAAAGGGTGATTCCTATTCTTTCGTTTTGTTTTGTTTTTTCGTTAAAATCGTCGGCATAAGTTATGGATTGTGCATTTCCTATTACTTTTACTTCTTTGATGTCTTTACCTTCATAATATACGCTCATCAGTTTACCTTTCACCTGGTTAAATTCATCTTTCATATTCAACGAATCTGCTTTGCTGATGGCAAAACCATTTCCAATTACTTTTAAAGAATCTATATTTTCGGTTTCTGTATTGAAATAAGCTTCTACTTTATCACCTGTCACTTGTTTTTGTCCGCTCCATAAAATCGGATCAGTATACATATGCATCACGCCATCGGTTTCGTTAAACGCAATAGAATCCGCTCTTCCCTGTGCATTTGATTTGTAAATCCTTGCTTTTTTAAAAGCTCGCAAGTAACTTTTTTTAATGTTGGCTGAATCTAATTTTTGATAAGAAAGTATCTTTTCAGCAGCAAAATATATTGAATCTTTTTCAAGAATCTTAACAGCATAAGGGCCTTTAGTTACCATCGCAGAATCCTGCTTTTGATAAATCTCTCCGTAGCCGCCTTTCAGATATCTTTTTTCTAAAGGATCATCCAGCGTTACATTTCCTGTAGCCTTTCCGAAACCTGTAAGCTGATTAAAATACATTTCGTCTCCCGTAAGAATTTTATCATTATAATGAATCCTTGCATTTTTAGTCAAAAAAGATTCTTTAGTATTCAGATTATGTGTGCCTTTCTCTGTGTAGATACGGTTTTTAGGATTTTTTTTGTTGGTAATATTTGTAGGTCCATTGATATCTACAATATTTGTATTTTGATTCTGAACTACATTTCTTCCTTCCAAAGTATATTCGGGATCTTCAATTCTAACGTCGCCGGTAAGATCAATTGTACGCGAAGTCAAATTGTATGTAGCAGATTTTGAATACGTTGTACTTTTACCATCATTTATCGTACCACCTGTATTATAATAAGCCAAATTTGAAACCCGATCATAATACATGGTTTCCGTTTTGATGACTGTACCTTTAGGGTCATTAAGAACTACATTTTTTCTTGCAACTCCTTTTTGGGTATTTCCGTCGTATTCCATTTCTGAAGCGGTAATTATCGAGCCGTCTGTATTCTGAAGCTTTGTATTTCCAATAGCTTTCACAAAATTTTCTTCGTCATACATCACCACCTCATCTGCCGTCAATATAGAACCCTGATGCTCGATTTGTACATTTCCCACCAAATATCTGTTTCCGTCATATTTGGTATCTTTTTTAATTTCGTTGGCATTTATGATTTTTACCTTATTATTAAGGTTTGATTTTTGTGGCTGATTTTTTACGGGATTTTGTAAAAAAGGATCTCTTTGCGCAGGCTTAGGCTTATCCTGTGCAAATATAAACGTAGAAAATAAAATGAATATAAAAAAAAATATTCTCATTGATTAATCATTCTTGGTGCCATAAAAATACAGCGAATGCGAATCAATTTTTACGCCAAAAGCCTCTTCTATTGCTTCCTTAATCCCCTGAATTCTAGGATCACAAAACTCAATAATCTCTTCGATCTCCTTATCAGAATCTTTTTTGTAAATCACCAAATGGTCATGTTGCTTATCAAAATAAGATTTTTCGTAAGATGAAGAAGTAAGCGTTTTTTCTCCAAACTGATGCTTTCGTATCAAGCCTGCGTCCAGAAAAATTTCTATCGTATTATAAATCGTCGCTTTAGAAACGTGATACTTTTTCTGCATCATCAAAAGATACAGATCATCTACGTTGAAGTGATGATCCATATTATAGATCTCTTCTAAAATCGTATATCGTTCAGGGGTGTTACGAAAGCCTTTCTCTAAAAGGTAATTTCTTAACACCTCTTTTATTAAAGTTATATTTTTTTCTTTTTGTAAAGTATCCATCAAAAAATTTATACTACAAATTTATCGATTTTTATTTAAATGAAATCGGTCTTCTGAACTCTCAGTTAAAAATCGCGTCTGAAAAATTCTGCTTTCTCTATCTTTTTTGCAGGAACCGCTTCTTCTGTAAGCGGAGCAGATTCTACCACAACATTGTGCGAAGTTACGCCCCATGCTTTAAAGTCGTCACTTCCTATATATTTCACAAAATTGTAAAGATTAAGCGTAATTTTTTGTTTTACAGTTAAAAGAATATCGTTGATATAGGTGTTATCAATAATCACATATTTCAAATCCGGCGGAATATTATGCGACCTGAGCGAAGGATGGCTGCTTCTTGAAGGAATAACGCCATCATTCATCATATCCTTCAGTACCATTTTGAAATAATCATTTATTCTTCTGTCTACTTTAAATCCTAAAAGGAAATTGACTTTATAGATCGTTCCCGGAAGAATTTCGTCAATACTATATTTAAAAGTGTACGGATCTTCTTGGTTTACAATGCTTAATATAAAATAATGATCGGCTCTTTTTGGCTGTTTTTTGATAATGGAATAAATTATTTTTGCTTCTACTTCATCATTTCTCTTTGCCCTGCTCAGATAAGCCAGGTTGGTACAATATTTCGGAATGGTTTCATCCAGCTTCATATCTTTGATGATAGAAACATATTTATCAATTTTAACAAAATTAATAAAGTTGGCTTTTATCAGTCGTCCGTTATACCACGCATACATACATATCGCAATGAAGCCTCCTAAAACCATTGTCAGCCAGCCGCCATCCATAAACTTGATTACGTTTGCATAGAAAAACCCTGATTCCAAGAATAGATAAACCATCGCAAACCCTATAATGAAAAGCTTGTTTACTCTCGTTCGGCTTAGCCAGAAAATAAGTAAAACTGTAGTCATCAGCATCGTAATGGTAATTGTCAGTCCATATGCGGCTTCCATTTTCTCGGATTCTTTAAAGAAAATAACGACCACAAAGCACAAAACCATCAATCCCCAATTGATTCTCGGGATGTACATTTGTCCTTTTATTCCTGAAGGATATTCGATATGCTGATTGGGCCAGAATGATATTGACATTGCTTCGGAAAACATGGTAAATGAGCCGGTAATAACAGCCTGACTCGCAATGATCGCTGCAGCTGTAGCCAAAATTACTCCCGGTAAAACAGCCCATTCGGGCATGATTCCAAAAAAAGGATTTACTCCAGAAAAAACTGATTTATAATTATCCAATAACCAAGCACCTTGCCCTAAATAATTTAAAATAAGCATCAGTTTCACAAAAAACCAGCTTACCCTGATATTTTTCGCACCGCAATGCCCCAAATCCGAATATAATGCTTCGGCTCCCGTGGTACATAAAAACACCGCTCCCATAATTATAATCGCACTTGGCGAATGGGTAATCAGGTTGTAGGCATAAACTGGATTAAAAGCTTTTAAGATCTCAATATGATCGACAATATGTATTGAACCGAAAATACCCAAAACCAAAAACCAAGTTACCATTATCGGCCCGAAAAACTTACCAATGGAAGCCGTCCCAAACTGCTGAACCAAAAACACAATAAATAATATAAAAAGCGTAATATAGACGACAGGTGTTTCGGGATTATAAATTTTCAAACCTTCGATAGCCGACATTACAGTCAAAGACGGGGTTATCACACTATCCGCAACCAACGTAGAAGCTCCGATAATGGCGATGACGTAGAGCCATTTTTTCTTGAGCTTTTTTACTAATGAATAAAGCGCCAGGATTCCACCTTCTCCTTTGTTATCCGCCTTTAGGGCAATAATAACATATTTGATGGTGGTCTGAAGGGTTAATGTCCAGATGATACATGAAAGCGCACCTTCAATATATTCATCAAACGGCATTGAAGCTCCATCTTTCCTTGCATTCACAATGGCTTTCATCACGTAAAGCGGTGAGGTACCAATATCTCCGAAAACAATTCCCAGAGAAACAATAACTCCTACAAATGAAAGCTTTTTAAGGTCTATATGATGACCTCCTTCTGTAACTTCTGCCATGCCAGCTAATTATTTTTAAAGGTGCAAATTTATACTAAATTTATCACCCTCAATCTTTTTAGTGATGAATAGAATAAATGAAAAAACTTCCTTTCGGAAGTTTTTCTCTATGATTTAATATACATTGCTTTTTTGATCTCTTCTTTTACTTTTTCAAGTTTCGGGAACCATTCTGCAAATAAAGCTGCTGAATATGGTGCCGGAGCGTCGGGAGTCGTAATTCTTTTGATCGGTGCATCCAAATAATCGAATGCTTTTTGCTGAACCATATACGTAATCTCCGAAGATACAGAGGCAAATGGCCAAGCTTCTTCCAAAATTACCAATCTGTTTGTTTTCTTTACAGAAGCCAAAACAGTATCAAAATCTAAAGGACGAACTGTTCTCAAATCAATTACTTCTACAGAAATACCTTCTTTGGCTAGATCTTCTGCTGCCTGAATGGCCAGCTTCATTATTTTACCGAAAGAAACTAAAGTCACATCTTTACCTTCTCTTTTAATATCTGCTTTTCCTATTGGTAAATAATATTCTTCTTCAGGAATTTCCATTTTATCACCATACATCTGCTCAGATTCCATGAAAATTACAGGGTCATTATCCTGAATTGCAGTTTTCAACAATCCTTTTGCATCGTAAGGGTTTGAAGGAACCACTACTTTCAGACCCGGTGTATTTGCAAACCAGTTTTCAAAAGCCTGAGAATGTGTTGCTCCCAATTGACCTGCCGAAGCCGTTGGACCACGAAAAACAATCGGGCAATTCCATTGGCCGCCACTCATCTGGCGTATTTTTGCCGCATTGTTGATAATCTGATCAATACCCACCAAAGCGAAATTGAACGTCATATACTCTACAATTGGCCTGTTGCCATTCATCGCAGCTCCTACGGCAATCCCGGTAAAACCAAGTTCTGCAATTGGGGTGTCGATTACTCTTTTAGCACCAAACTCATCCAGCATTCCTTTTGAAGCTTTGTATGCACCGTTGTATTCTGCAACTTCTTCTCCCATTAAAAAAATGGATTCGTCTTTACGCATTTCCTCGCTCATTGCTTGTGCAATTACCTCACGAAAAGTATATTCTGCCATATTTACTTGAAAAATTTAGACTACAAAAATAGTATTTTTTTATTATAAACATAACAAAAAAAGGCATCTCATGAGAGATACCTTTGTTAATTTTATTTTCGATTGTTTAGTTTACCTTATGCCATGTTTGCGTTTTCATCGCAATACCCATAATAAGAGCTTTTACTTTTAAAGTATTGTTTTCTTTTACGATTTCAGTTTTATAACTTTTACCATCTTTAGGGTTTGTGATTGTTCCGCCTACAAATTCATTTCCGTCTTTGGATAAACCTCTGATGATTTCCAAGCCTATTAAAGGCTTATTTTTACGATCATCTTTACATTTTACACAATTGTTGTTTTCGGGCTTTATCAAAAGTTGAGAAATTTTACCATAATATTTACCGTCCGCTTTTTTATAAATTTCAACAATAGATTTGGCTTTTCCTGTTTCATCATCTATTGTTTTCCATTTGCCTTCGATCTGTGCAAAAGACATTACACTCAATAGAGAAAGTACAAAGGTTGCTAATAATTTTTTCATATTTTTAATTTTAATTATAATATATAGATTCTATATTTCTTCAATAGTTAAAAATATAAATTAATTTTAAACAAACAAACACATTTGTTATCCTTTGCATATATAAAAGCAAAAATAGCCGTTTATTAAATTAAACACCTCCAAAAATCAATTCAGCTTTCTGTTGATTACCCGGTTCATATAATCCTGATACCAGGCTTTGGCGATCAGTTTTCCTTTTTCTGTTTCGGCTGATTTTATTTTCTCGTTTAAGTTATTTTCAAACCCTAAATCACTTTTTTCATAAATACCGATAATATTTTTTCCGTCGAAGCGATAAATATAATTTCCGATGATAAACTGCTCAGATGTACCGTCTGAATTCACAATCAGCGACGGATAAGCTTTGTCACTCAACAGGCTTCTGCCCCAGCTTCTTATTTTTTTATTGTAGCCAATCAAATCTGCCAAAGTAGGATAAATGTCGATTTGTTGGGCAAATTCGTTGTTTACGCCTTTGAAATTATATTTTGGATTCGGTGAATAAAAAATCAGCGGTACAGCAAAGCGGTTCATTGCTTTTTCGTATTCAGAATAGTAAATCTGATTGGGATGATCTCCCGTAAAAACAAATATGGTATTATTGAACCAAGGCTGCTTTTTGGCGGTTTCAAAATATTTTTTTATCGAATAATCGGTGTATTGCATCGGCTCATGCATCTGAACATTTCCTTTTTTAAATTTCCCGTTGTACTTTTCAGGGACTTTGAAAGGATGATGCGAAGAAGCCGTAAAAACCGTTGCCATAAAAGGCTTTTTCTTTCCTACATTTTTAGCAAAATATTGTAAAAAAGGCTCGTCCCAAATCGCCCACATTCCGTCAAAATCTTCATTGTGATTGTATTCGTCTTTTCCGAAATAATGCTTGAAGCCTAAAATATTTCCGAAGCCTAAAAATCCCATCGAGCCATTTGGCGCACCATGATAAAATGACGTGTCATATCCCAAATCATTACAAACGGAAACAATAGACTGAATTTTTTGATTTGAATAAGGCGAACTTGTAAAAGCGTCCGTCAAACTCGGGATTCCTGCCAAAATACTGCTCATGCCGTGAATCGACTGTCTTCCGTTGGCAAAAGTATTTGGAAAAATCAGGCTTTCATTCGCCAAGCTGTCGATAAAAGGTGTGTAAGAAACATAATCTTTTATATTTTTATCTTTATTAAAAGCTCCGGAATATTCTCTTCCAAAGGATTCGACAATAAAAATAACGACGTTTGGCTTATCTTCAACTTGTCTGTTGTAGATTTTATATGGCTGAATATTTTCGTCAATAAATTTTTCGTCAACAAAATGAACTTCCCTGAAATTGTTGCTTCCCAAAGTCCTGAAAAATGAAAAAGTACTGTTCAGAACCATATTCGCCTGCAAAGGAGTTTTTACAAACTTGTTGGCGTCTACCAAATTAATCGGTCTTGTGCTGTGCTTGAAATCTCCGCGAATTCCTCCAACTGCCAAAACAGCAGCTACACAAAGGCTTAAAACCGACAAAAGGAAATAAGGAAACAGCTTTATCGGCTTTCTTTCCGTAACTTTTGCTTTTTTGTAAAGGAAAATCCAGAGAAACATCAAAACTAAAAACCAAAGCAAAACAAAAGGATGCTCTTTCGTAGAAACCGTGAAAACTTTAAAAATATTAGATTCGTTTTTAGCCACCTGAAATGCCGCCAAAGTAAGTCTCGTCTGAGAAAATTTATAATAAATAAAATCTCCGAAATTCATCGAATAAGCAATTCCGTTGGTGATAAAATACACCCAGAAAAGAATTTTCTGATACACTTTTTTTGTATTAATGATAATCGGAATTAGGCTCAGAAAAATAAATAAAGCGTTGACATACAAAATCGCCGTAAGATCGAATGCAATTCCATGAAAAGCAAGACTGACATAATCTGCCACGCTGTCGATTTTTATTAAATCTTTATTGAAAAACCAAAACAGCAATCTTGCAATCTGATAAAAAACAAAAGCCAGAAAAATCCTGTAACACAGAATCAGGATTTCTTGTTTTCTAAATTCGTTAAAAAATTTCATTTTAGATAATTGTCTTTAAATGTCAAATGTTATCGCCAATTTTATTAGTTTATGTTTGAAAAAAAAATATTCAATGGCGGTTTCATGGCGCAAATTTAAGCTAAATTCATATTAATGTAATTTTTAGTTCATATTAATTAAGGCTGAAATTTTTAAAAAATGTAATTTTGCCTTTATGAATTTCATTAAAAATAATCTGGCCAACGCCATCACGCTTGGCAATTTATTTTCGGGCTGCATCGGAGCTGTGCATTTGCTTTTGGGCGATTATCAAACGACCGCAATCTGCATTATCATTTCGTTGGTTTTAGATTTTTTTGACGGATTTGTAGCAAGGGCTTTAAAGGTCAATTCCAATTTGGGAACTCAGCTCGATTCGCTTGCAGATATGATAAGTTTTGGTTTGATTCCGGGATTGACGATGTTTGTGGCTTTAACTCAAAACAATTTTAGTGAAATTCCTTGGTATTATTATTTAGGATTTGTGATCACGCTTTTTTCATGTTTGAGATTGGCAATTTTTAATTTGGATGAAGACCAGAAATATTATTTTAAAGGTCTGAATACACCTTCAAACACCATTTTAATTTTTGGATTGTTTTACGCTTTTAAAGAAACTCAAAGCTTTTCTTTTCTTTTCGAAAATGAGATTTATTTATTGATTCTTTCGGCCGTTTCGTCGTGGCTTTTAATAAGTCCGGTCAAAATGATTGCTATGAAATTCAAATCAATGAAACTGCAGGATAATTATCCGAAATTAGCTTTATTAATTGGCGCAATTCTTATTTTAATTATATTTAAAACAGTCGGAATTCCGATTGTCATTCTTTATTATATTTTAATTTCAATATTATTTCAAAAACAACTTAAATAAGTTATACGTTTTGAGTTATTAATGATAATTAATTATTGTCTGCCAATAACTCATAATTCACAACTTACAACTCATAATTTATAAAAAATGAATTTAAAACTCTATAAACCGCTTTGTGTTTTTGATCTTGAAACAACCGGAACCAACATCGGAAAAGACAGAATTGTTGAAATCTGTATTCTTAAAGTAAATCCCGATTCGTCAAGAGAAAGCAAAACATGGCGTGTAAATCCTGAAATGCCGATCCCGAAAGAATGCAGCGAAATTCACGGAATTTATGATGAAGATATCAGAGACGCTCCGACTTTCAAAGAAATTGCCCCAAAAGTGATTGAAATGATTACCGGTGCAGATTTGGGAGGTTTTAATTCGAACAGATTTGATGTACCTTTATTAGCGGAAGAATTGTTGCGCGCAGAATTTGATTTTGATTTAAATAAATTCAAATTGGTTGATGCACAAACGATTTTCCATAAAATGGAACCTAGAAACTTAAGTGCTGCTTATCAGTTTTACTGCGGAAAATCTCTAGAAAATGCACATTCTGCCGAAGCCGATGTTTTGGCTACTTTTGAAGTTTTGGACGCTCAGGTTGGAAAGTATGAAAGTGTACCAAAAGAAATCAATGCTTTAAGCGAATTCAGCTTCCATAATAAAAATGCTGATTTGGCAGGTTTTATTGGTTTTAACGAAAAAAATATTGAGGTTTTCAATTTCGGGAAATATAAAGGTCAAGGCGTAAAAGACATTTTCAAAAAAGATTTAGGCTATTACGGATGGCTTCAGAATGCAGATTTTCCGTTGTACACAAAGAAAGTTTTCACTAAAATTCAGCTATCAAGTAAATTTTAAAAGATGAGTGATTTAGTTAAGTTTAAATTTTACGAAACGGCTCTTGAAGCCAACAGAGACAAACAAATCTTGGCTGAAAGCGGCATAAACAGTTTCATTGCCAACGAACAGCTTATTCAGTCGGATTGGTTGCTTTCACAGGCTGTTGGTGGAATTCAGTTGCAGGTTTTTGAAGATGATCTTGAAAAAGCTACAAAAATTTTGCAGGATTATCAGGAAAACGAAAAATTTTCTCTTGAAGTAGATCACATCGTAGAAAACCCGGAATTTGATTTTGTATGCCCGAAATGCGGTTCAAATCATATTTACAGAGATGATAAATCAACGAGCTTTTTTGGAATTTCACTTTTAACGAGCCATAAATTCATTTGCTATTATTGTGAGAATGAGTTTACACATGAATAATAAACATTTCACTTTTGTCATTATGAACGAAGTGAAGAATCTCTAACTTAATAATCTTAACATCTCAATTAATTCTTAATGTTTAAAAAATTTACCATTAAGTAATGTTTAAGTTGTTAAGAATATTAAGAGATTGCTTCGCCGTTTAATGACAATATTTAACTAAATAAAAGATTGCTTCGCCTTTGGCTCGCAATGACAAAAATTATGAAAATAATCTGCATAGGAAGAAATTACATCGAGCACGCAAAAGAATTGGGAAATGCCATTCCCGACAGACCCGTAATCTTCATGAAACCCGATACGGCGGTTTTGAAAGGAAATGATTTTTACATTCCCGAATTTTCAAATGATGTGCATTATGAACTTGAAGTTGTGGTGAAAATCTCAAAAGGCGGAAAATACATCCAAAAAGAAGCGGCGCAAAAGCATTATGAAGAAATCGGTTTGGGAATAGATTTTACAGCAAGAGATCTTCAAAGCGAATTAAAATCTAAAGGTTTGCCTTGGGAACTCGCCAAAGGTTTTGACGGATCTGCTGTTGTAGGAAATTTTTTCAAAAAAGAAAATTATGATCTTGAAAATCTTCAATTTTTCTTGCTTAAAAATAAGGAGCAGGTACAGCTTGGAAATACAAAAGATATGATGTTTAAAATAGACGATATTATTGCGTTTGTTTCGCAGTATTTCACTTTAAGAGTTGGTGATCTCATCTTTACAGGAACTCCTGAAGGTGTGGGAAAAGTATCCGAAAATGATATTTTAGAAGCTTATCTTGAGGATGAAAAAACTTTGGATATTCGAATTTTATAATTTTTTAACCTTTGTTTTCTCTATTTTTTCATATCTTTAAAAGACAATATAAATATGAAATCATGATAAACATCGTATTGCCAGTAGATTTTGGCGAAAAAACAGATCAGCTTGTAGACGGAGCAGTTCAGTTTGCGAAACAGGTCAATGGAAAGATCAACCTAATACACGTGGCTCCTACAGACATCGGTTTTGCGATCGGAGACATGGGATATCAATATTTTCCGGAAGTTGAAGAAAACGAAATAAGAGAAGAGCTTGTACTTCTAAATAAAATCAATCAGAGAATTTTGGCTCAAAATGTAGAATGTGAGCATCTTCTGAAACAAGGTATCGCAAAAGATATTATATTGGAATATGCCCAAACCAAAAATGCAGATTTCATCGTCATGGGCTCGCACGGAAGAAGCGGAATTTATGACGTTTTTGTAGGCAGTCTTACAAAAGGGCTTACAAAAAGTTCTCCGGTTCCTGTTTTAGTACTTCCGATACATGATTAAATTTAATAGTTAATATAAAAAAGACCGATCAAAAATTTTGACCGGTCTTTTTACTATATAACCAATTAATTAACCTTCTTTTTTGTAGATCGTCGGATCGTAATAAGGGTGTTTGCCCTCAGTTGGAGAATAATATTCTTTGTCTTTGTCTCCGCCAAGTGTTACCAGCAAGACATAACACCAGTATGTAAATAATACACAACAAACGATAAATAAAATCCAGTTGAGTACGTTTCCAAAGGTTGTGAAAAAACCAAAAGACCATTTGAAAACATCACTTAAGAATAGAAAGAAAGACGTCATTATTTTCCTTTTTTAAATTAACTTTGCACAAATTTATAAAAAATGTTTAGATTACTTTCAAAAGAAAGCAATATTTTTTCAATTCCTGTTTATATTGGTTTTCTTCTTTTAGTAGTTATTATATTTAATATACTGAATTTCAACACATACGAATCAATTATTGCCGGAATCACTTTTTTAGGAATTGCCTTGGCGTATTTTTGTTTTAATACAATTGCGCTCAATTATCATACACATTTGCCTTTATTTTTGTATTCGGTTTTTATTTTTGGACTTTATCCCGGTACATTGGACATCGGAATCGCCGTTGCTCTTCTTACCAATGCCTTCCTGTTGCTTTTTCTCACAAGTACCGATGAAGATCTCAGGAAAAAATCGTATGTTTTGGTAGGCTCAATTTTAGCTTTGAATTTTATTTTTCTTCCTACAACCTGGCCGATGATATTTTTTGTGCTGATTCATTTAATTGTAACTTCTCAAAGAATTGCCTTAAATATCTTCAGGTTTATTTTGGGAATGGGACTTATTGCGATAAGCTATTTTTCGGTGATGCTTTTCTTACAGTTTAATGACTGGAATGATGATTACATCCCTTTCGGCAAAATGAAACTTATTACTGATTATTCCGAGCTTTTTCCTTTAATCCCGATACTTTTAATGCTTATTTATGCCATTTACGATCATTTTAGACATTACAATAAAAAAAGCCCGGTAAGTCGATACAAATACACTTTTGTGCTCGTATTTTCTCTTGCCCAGCTCATTACGATTATTTTGTATATGAATGATGATTACGAATATTTATTACTTTTAGCTTTCCCGGCAACCATTATTCTGAGCAGAATGTTGAAATTCTTACCCAAATACTGGATGCAGGAAATCGGTTTCTGGATTATTATATTCAGTTTGATTATTTATAAGGCCGGAACTCACTTCAATTTATTTTAAAAAAAAGATTATGATTCAAATAGACGATAAATTAATTTCTGAAGATATATTTTCTGAAGAATTTGTCTGCAACCTCAGCAAATGTAAAGGCGCATGCTGCGTGGAAGGCGATGTTGGTGCTCCGCTGGACAAAGACGAAATTGAGATTTTAGACCGTATTTTCGATAAAGTAAAGCCATATTTGACGGCGGAAGGCGTGAGAGCATTGGAAGAGCAAGGAACCTGGACGACGGACCCAATGGACGGAATGCTGGTAACCCCAATGGTAGAAGACCGCGAATGTGCATATGTAACTTATGACGAAAGAGGAATCACAAAATGCGGAATCGAAAAAGCATATGAAGCCGGCGCTATTGATTGGCAAAAGCCGATTTCCTGTCATCTTTATCCTATCAGAATTACAGAATATTCTACTTTTTCGGCTCTAAATTATCATGAATGGAATGTGTGCAGCGATGCCTGTACTTTAGGGAAAGAATTGCAGGTTCCTGTTTATAAGTTTCTTAAAACTCCGCTGACGAGAAAGTATGGCGAAGAATTCTACACCACATTAAGCGATGTTGCCGAAGAATGGAAAAAAGAATATGGATCTTAAGAGTTTAGAGTTTTAGAATCTATGCTTATTTTTTACAATAAAAAAACAACCGCAGAAATATTCTGCGGTTGTTTTTATTCAATTAATAATAAAATTATTTGCTTGTTGAGGCTGTAGCTTTACCTGCTTCTGCTTTTTTTGGTGCATTTTCCCAACCGTCTTCCGGCATCAAAGTAGCAACAATTCTGTTTTTCGTAAGATATTTTTTAGCAACATCCTGCAAATCTTTTACGGTTAAAGCTTTTACTTTATCCTGATAATTCAGAATTTCATATTTATCGCTTCCGTCATATTGATTTTGCGTAAGCTGATTCATCCAATACATATTGTCTTTCATATTGGTTTTATCATCATTATATTCACCTTCTTTGTACTTATCAAGATCTTTTTGCTCCGGACCTTTTTCGATCAGCTTCTGAAGTTCGGCGATTGCACTTTTCGTAAGCTTATCGGCATTTTCAGGCCCACAAGGGAAACTGATAGAAAAATTATAAACTCCGTAAGGTACTTTGCTCATACCGCCTCTTGCTCCACCGCCGTAGATACCGCTTTCATCTTCTCTTAATTTTTCAATCACTTTAATGGTTGCAACTTCTCCTAAAGCAGATAATGCCAAATCATCTTTTTCGTTATAAGGAGCTTCTCCCGAATACGTAATGCTAACCAAACTTTTAGGATCTTTTCCTTTTTTATACACTTTGTTGTAATCTCCTGTTACCAGTCTATATCCTGTATCTTTGAAAGTCGTGGTTTTTCCTGCTGATGGCAGGCTGGCAATATATTGCAAGACTTCATTTTTAAACTGAGCTTCATCAATATTTCCAACAAAATAGAAGTGGAAATTCCCTGCATTGGCAAATTTTTCCTTATAAATATCATATGCTTTTTTGTAATCTGTAGCTGCCCAATCTTTTTCCATTGGGATAATGCCAATAAATCTTGGGTTGTTTTGATTCATAAATTTGGTATACTCACTTGAAAAATAAAACTGTGGATTTGACAGCATATTATTCATCATTGCAGACTGCTTTTGCTTGTAAGCATTAAATGCTTCAGGGCTATAATTTAATCCTGTAAAATAGGCATACAAAAGCTCCATTGCCGTTCCGAGGTCTTTTTGAGAGGTTCTTCCCGAAATACCTTCTACATAATTTCCGACAAAAGGATTTACACTCACCTGCTTTCCTGCTAAATAGTTGGTAAGATCAGATTTTGACAAGCCATTAACACCTGCTTCCGGCAACGCAGAATAAGCGAACTGCGTTTTGTTGTATTCAGCATCGGGAATCAAAGAGCTTCCTCCTAAACTTCTCGCCGTGAAAACAATTTCATCATCCTTAAAGTCTGTTTTCTTGAAGGTTACTTTTGCACCATTGCTCAAAGTCCATGTTGTCGTTCCTAATTTTGCATCTGTTTCTGTTTTGGCAATTTTACCTTCAGATTTGAAAGGTTTTACCAGATGTTTAATTTCAGCTTTTTCTTCGTAAGGCTTGAGATCAGCCATTTTTACGTTCTCGAAAGTCTTCAAAACCATCGCTTCCGTAGGCATCGTTACATTGTCTTTTTTAGGACCCGTAATGATGATTACCCTGCTGTCGTCTTTTACCATTTTTTTGATCACATCATTGGTCTGAGCCAGTGTTACAGACGGTAAAAATTTCTTCGTATCTTCATATTCCCAGGCGATACCCGGCATAGGTTCCTGCTCCAGGAAGTTTCTTACATATTCATCTACCAACCTATCGCTTTCTGTTTTATCACGGTTGTTGTATGCTCTTTCCAGGTTTGATATAACCTGAGATTTTGCTCTGTCTAGCTCACTTTGGGTAAATCCGAATCTTTTAGCTCTTTCAGTTTCTTCCAAAAGTGTATTCAGCGCATTGAGCTGGTTTCCTTCTTTCGTCAAAGCAAATCCCTGAAAAGCTTCTTTTGTTCTCGCGTAAGTTCCGCCATGATAAACCGACCCAAAGGTAAACGGTGGATTATTTGAATTGATCAATTCTCTCAATCTGTTGTTCAGCATTGTTGTTGCCAGATTTTCTACCAGGCTTTGATTGTATTGCTCTACCGTAACATCCGGCTGATAAGAGTCTGCATCTTTCATCACAAACTGAACCATAGAATTGGTCGCATCAGGATCAGTTTCTATGGCAACAAGGGTTTCTTTATGATTGGGCAGATCAAAAGTTTTTCTTTCTCTCGTCTTTGCAGGATTTTTATATTTACTGAAGTTTTCTTTAATTTTTTTCTCAACTTCTTCTACATTGATGTCTCCCACCACTACAATCGCCATAAGATCCGGTCTGTACCAGTCTTTATGGAACTGTCTTATTACATCCGGCTTGAAGTTTTGAAGCACCTCTTTTGTACCAATCGGCAATCTGTTGGCATATTGTGATTTGTGAAGTAATTTTGGCAGATATTTGTCAGACATTCTCTTGTCTGCTCCCAAACCAAGTCTCAATTCTTCCAACACAACTCCTCTTTCCTTATTGATCTGCTCATCGGTAAGTGTTGCATTAAATGCCCAGTCTTCCATTACTTTAAGGCCGGCATCAAGATTTCCGGGCTTATCTAGCGGAACTGGAAGCATGTAAACCGTTTCGTCAAAACTTGTATAAGCGTTAAGATGCTGACCGAATTTTACTCCGATCGACTGTAAAAAGTCTACCAATTTATTATCCGGAAAGTTTTTGGTTCCGTTAAAGTTCATATGCTCCATAAAGTGAGCTAAACCTCTTTGGTTTTCATCTTCCAAAATAGAACCTGCATTGATAGCCAGGCGGAAATCTACTTTCTTTTCAGGTAAATTATTTTTTTTGATATAATACTTCATTCCGTTGGGAAGAGTTCCTGTCTTTACAGAAGGATCCATGGGAATATTCTGTGCAAATGCGTTGGCAGACATCAGTATAATGACTGCAAATGACGATAAAATTTTTTTCATGTGATTTAATTTTTATAAACTGCCATAAAAATATACATTATTCACAATTCAATGAAACTTTTAATGATGAATTATAGTTAAACTTCCGTTAAAGTTTTAAAATAAAAAAACCGGATATAAAATCCGGTTTCTATAGCTTATCAATTGTTTTATTTAAAATCTGCATCGCTTACTCCTGAGTTCAGCGTGATTTTGTTGGTTTTGATTGTTACCGTCTGGCCTCCGCCTTTAGCTTCGATAAGCTCTGGAAATTTAATTCCGTCTACGGTCATATAGCTTTTCATTACGGCTTCTCCCTGAGAAGTTTCAGCCTTATAAAGTAATCCTGTAGCTGCATCAAAATAAAATTTGCCTTTATCTGATGACAAAACATGATAATCTTTATTATCAATCTTTTCAGAAGCTACCGACTGAAATTTTGAAGCTTCATACCCTAAAGCATCAATTGTCTGGCTTTTCTTCAGTTCTGCCAATTGATCTGCCGGAAAATCGGTTTTGGTTCCCATTTGGTTCATATATCCTTTTTCGCCGTCAAAAACCTGGGTCATCTCCTGCCCCATCACATTCTGTACAGATTTAAATTTATTCCCCATCTTTTTTGTGGTAGAATTGATCTCCATCCCTTGAGCAGAAATGGTATTTTCAATCACTGTAGATTTTACAGCTTCCAGCTTTGCTTTTCCTCCAAGAGCAGTCAAATAATTATCAATCACCTGTTTTGGTGTCATTTGTGAAGTAGCAGCTGCTGACTGCACGGTAGCGGTAGATGTTTTTTGCGCGAATCCTGAAGTGGAAAAAAGTACGGCACAGAAAAACGGTACAACAATCTTTTTCATATAATTAAATTTTAGTCATGTAAAGATATGAATATTGCCCGATAACTGATTATTAAGTTTTATTACATAAAAAAAGCCGCCAAAATTGGCGACTTTTAAAATATCTATAAACTAAATTACTTTTTAAGTTCTTCTAAAAACTCGTCGTGAGAGATTTTAGTTTCTTTTTTCGTAGCTTTTTCAAGGATAACGTCTTTTAGTTTTGCCATTGCGACTTCAGAAGAGATTTGTCTTACTTGCTCCTGATCTTTCAACATTTCAACAGCATATTTTTGGATTTCTTCATCTCCTAAATGGTGAATTCCGTAGATCGCCAATTGGTTTCTTACCAACTGCTCAGCCTGAGCTAAAACATCAGCATAATCTAACTGGATATCGTTATCGCTCATCAATTTACCTTCGATGATCTGATATTTCAATTGGTTTTTCTCAGCTTCAAGAATTTGTTTAGCCTGCTCTTCAGACTGGATATTCTGATTAGAGAATACCAACCATTTCGTCAAAAATTCTTCAGGAAGCTTTACTTCTTCTTTTTCAGAAAGCTGCTCCAATACTTTATTTACAAAGTGTACATCTGCATTTTGCTGGAAATATTCATCAAGCTCAGTTTTCACTTTTTCTTTAAGCTCGTCTTCAGACTTGATGTTTCCTTCACCGTATACTTTATCAAATAATTCCTGATTAAGTTCTGCTAAATTTAAGTTGTAGAAATCTTTTACTTTCACTTCTACTTCAGCATGATGCAAGTGCTCAGCTTCTTCTTTGCTGAATCCTAATTCTTTAGCTAAAGTTTCGTTTTCAGCAAGAGTTTCTTTAGAAACTTTCACAGATTCATCCATTTTCAAAGATTTTACCAATTTGAAAGCATCTTTGTTTTCAGCAGTAATGGTAACGTTCTTTGGCTGGTGATGATGCTCACCTTCGGCATTTTCTTCAACAACTTGAGAAATTTCTAAAGCAACATAAGAATCTTTAGTGATCTTGTCTTGCGGAACCTGCTCTGCAAAACGTTTCTGCATGTTTTCAATACTTTTGCTGATCTCTTTTTCGGAAGCTTCTACTTTATAATGCGGAGCTTCATATTTAGCCAAATCTATAGTAAATTCTGGTTCGTAACCAACTTCAAAAGCAACTTCCAACTGTTCTGCATTGTGATTGAAATCATTTACAGGCTGAGGTACAGGCTGCCCAACTAATCTTAGTTTGTTTTCGTTGATATAGTTATTCAAAGCATCAGAAACTTGTTTGTTGATTTCTTCGAATGCAATCCCTGCTTCATATTGCTTTCTAACCATACTCAAAGGCACTTTTCCTTTTCTGAAACCAGGAACTTGTGCGTTTTTAGCATAATTAATCAATTGCTTTTCTACTTTTTCTTTGTAGTCAGATTTCTCCAATGTTACTGTAAGCAATGCACTTACATCATCATGGTTTTTTGCGGTAACCTTCATTATTGATTAAAATTTTAGGTTGCAAAAATATGAATTTTTTATCAAAATATCCCATTAAAGATAAATTCTTACCGCCAAATTTTATAAAAAAAGAAAGCCACCGAAAATATCAGTGGCTTTGTTGTACAATTTGATAAGCTTTTAGTGAACATCAAGATTAATAAAAACATCTACATCGCTTTCGCCTCCCACTACAGCTCCCAATTGATTATCAGCTGAAGGGGAATTGTCATCTACTGAAATTGGTGTGTGAATAAGTTTGATATTCACCTTACCAGTAGGAGTTACACTTGCAATGGTCCATTGAGTTTTTAGCCCCAACTTTTTACCATCGGTTCTTACAATATCATTTGCGGTTCTTTTCACTTTTATGTCTGCACCTGGAAAAGCGTATGTAATAAAGTGCTCATCTTTCTCTTCCTCGATCTCACCATTTGCGCTGTCATAATGATCGTTGTGCATCGTCTGAAAATCAAGTTCTACATTGTAAACGTCACCAATATGCCCGTGAATAGGAGCATCAGCAACTCCGCCAATTACATTTATTGTCTGTACATCTGTTGCATCGGCATTATTTGTAAGCTTTACCACCAATTTTCCGATTTCCTCATGCTCGTGGATATCTTCAGGAATATCGTTTCCGTCATCTGATCTACAAGAGAATACTAAAAGTGCTGCAAAAAGTACGAGTGTAATGTTGAATATTTTTTTCATTTTATTTAAATTTAAATATTAATAATTAGAAATTGTATTTAAGAGTTACTATAAAGTTTCTGCCATTTTCAGGCATAAAATATCTGAGTCTGTTCAGATATTCGCGATATTCTGTATTAAATAGGTTATTGATTCTGAAATTAAGATTCAGATTTTTAAATAGATCTGCTCCAACCGAAGCATTAAATAAAGTATAAGCTGCAGGAGTAGAGCTAAGATCAACGGTTTCATTTACGATTTCGCCATCTCTAATGAATGTCACCGGCAGATTTCTGATCGGAAAACGTTTTTGCTTAAAAACATTTTGATTTTCCAGCTTTACATAAAAGTTTTTGGGAGCATTTAACTTAAACTCAACCGAGTTTCTCAGATTAGAAGGCATCATCAAAATCAAAGGTTCATTATTTGATAAATCATCGCCTCTCAAAGCGCTAAAACTGGTATTCCATTTCAGATTATCAAGAATATTCAGTTCGGCATCGGCATCAATACCAAAAATCCTTGCTTTGATCTGCTGATACGTCCAAACCGGAAAAACTCCTCTGTTTGTATAAAGTACACCAGTCGGAATCTGATTGATAAAACTGTCTGACATCATGATGTAAGGGTTTGCCTCAAGACGCAAGCCTTTCAAAACATTGAAATGTGAGGCCAGAGAAAGATTAACATTATAAACTGTTTCTTTGTCAATTTTCAAATCACCTTCTTCAATCACTGCTGCCGAATGATGAAGCCCGTCGGCAAACAATTCTGCAGGATTCGGGTTTCTTTCGGTTCTGGAAAGATTTAATTTAATTTCAAAACTTTCAAAAGGCTTATAGTCTAAACCAATATTTGCGGAAAAATTATGATAATCTAAAATAGGTCTTGCCAAAATTCTGCTGTCGCTTTTCTTCACAAAAAAATCAGGAAAAACATCGGCATAATTAGCATTCCAATTAGTTTCATCATAATATTTATAGGCATCATATCTGCTAAAATCATATCTTGCAGCTGCTTCCACATTCAATTTTGAATTGAAACGATATTTGAAGACAGAAAAAGCTCCTGCATCATATTTGTAATAATCGGGAATCAACCTTCTGGCTTCGGTTCGCGGATCAGGATAATTGTCTTGAAAGCTTCCTGAAATCCCGCTTTCGAGACTCCAATTTGATCTTTCAAGCAAATGAACAAGGCTTGCAGAATGTGTAATCAACCTCAAATCCATTGAAGGCTTATCAGCCAGATCACCTTTTCTGATATCATATTCTTCCCTGTGATTCAACTGAAAACTGTACTGAAAAGTCAGCTTTCCAAAATCTGCAAAACGTTTGTATGCCGAAAGCTTGGCAATATGATGTTCCACCTTTTGTTTAGGATGATCAATATTATAGCTGAAATCATCCAAAAAGTAAGGCTGCCCGAAATTGATCGCTCTATAAAAATCTTCGGTGCTTGATAAATGCGCGCCCTTGAAAATGCCAAATTCCTGATTGATTCCGCTGTACGAAATATCAAATCCTTGCATAAAGCTGTGATTTCCAAAAGAAAAATTAAAAGAATTAACTTCCGCTCCGGTATTTTGCAACGTATGATGCGGAATATAAAGATCTCCCACCTTTTTGTAGCTTCCACCGGTTTTTACAAACCATTGGTTTTTCCAGGACTTCAAAATATTGGCTGAAATCTCGCCGCCTCTTCCGCTTGAAATACCTGAAAGCTTGATATTTCCTTGCAAAGTATCCTTTTTGGGAATGGCTGCCGGCTCGAGAACGACAATTCCTCCGATACCTTCATTCCCGTATTTCAAAGCGGAAGCTCCTTTGATGACATCGATATGCTCAAAATCATTCACATCAATATTGGGAGCATGCTCTACTCCCCACTCCTGTTCAGCCATCTTCACACCGTTGTTTAGAATAGAAATCCGGCTTCCATACAAACCATGAATGACAGGTTTTGTAATATTATTCCCTGTTTTCAACGCAGTTACCCCTGAAAGTCTTGAAAGTAAATTTCCTAAATTTTCAGTGGAATTTCGTTCAATATCAGATTGGCTGAGCGTCTGCATAATAACAGAGCCTTTACTTTTGTGGCTTCCATGAATCGTAACCGTTTCTATATCACCAACGTGATGCTCTAAAGTTATCGCCAAATGGAGATCCTGTGTAACTCCTACATTTTCAGTATAATCATTACAAGCAGGATGTTTGGCAATGAGTATGTAGTTTCCTTGCGGAATTTTATTAAAAGAAAACTTTCCGTTTTTATCTGTTTTGGCGGTGAAAGTTCCCAATTTTACCAAAGCATTTTCGAGCATGGTTTTATCATGGAAATCCTGAACCACGCCCTGAACCGTAAAAGTTTTTTGTGCGTTTGTAAATACTAATCCACAAAAGATCAGCATTATGCTATACATCAATTTCATTGTAAATAGATTGATTGCGTACTTTTAAAAAGTACATTTTTAAAATCGTGAGAAGTAATTGCTTATTAAATTGTATGATGCATGTATTTCACATCAAGCTAATATTTAAATGCTCAACGTTCAATTAATGGTTTAATCTTCCATTAACAATCATTTTAAGCCTTAAAAAATTAGGCAAAATCAATAAGAAATCTGAGAATTAAGAAAGTGCGGGAGGTCCCCGAAGATGAAAAGTATATTTGGTCTGAGACCAGATTTCTTCCTGAAGAGTAATGATTTGTTTTACTTCGTGCGAATAATTTTCGAAAGTAAAACTGAATTCTTCAGGAACCAAAGTGTTTCCGGTTGCCAAAAAATGACACGCCAGACAGTCACCGGCTTTTTCTTTGGCTTCGGATTTTGAAATATTGTTTTCCAGTTTTTTAAAATTAAAACCTATAAAAACATCCGCTGAATCGTGACTGTGAAAACTCGAAGAAAACAGCGCCAAAAAGTAGATCCCAAACATAAGCTTGGAAACAAAACTTTTAAATTGTCTGGTTTCTTTAAATATCATGTGTCAAAAATATGAATAATTATTTAAGTTTTACATTAAACTTGCTTAAAAACATTCTCCAAAACTTGATTATACGTCGTTTTGATTGGTATTTTGTTACAAAAATGCCTCTACTTTGTTCAAATATCATATTATGTTAAACTAATTGCGAGCCCAAATGTTCCCATTCCTGCAATGTAAGATCCAGCTCTTCTTTAATTTTATTATATTTTTCTAAAGTTTCTTCAGAAGGATTTTCTTTTGTAAAAGTGGCTTCCATTTCTTCGAGCTTTAATTCGAGTTCGGAAATTTTTTCTTCCACTTTCTTTATTTTATTTTGAATATTTTTTTGTTCTTTACTGATAATCTGAGATTTTTCTTCGGCTTTAACTTCTTTTACGACTGGTTTGACCGGAATTGTATCATCATGAAGCTTTGCTTTCTCGGCAGAAATTTCTCTGATCGATTCTTTCTGTCTGTATTCAAGATATTCGTTGATGCTTCCAAGGAATTCTTTCATTTTACCATCTCGGAATTCGAAAATTTTATCACAAAGTCCTTGCAGGAATTCTCTGTCGTGAGAAATTACGATCAAAGTTCCTTCAAATTTCTGCAAAGCCAGCTTGATAATCTCTTTAGACTGAATATCCAGGTGATTGGTAGGCTCATCCATAATCAACGTGTTGAAAGGACGCAGCAACAATTTACAAAGCGCCAAACGGTTTCTTTCACCTCCGGAAAGCACTTTCGTTTTCTTATTTACTGCTTCACCCTGAAAAAGGAAAGATCCCAGCAAATCTCTTACTCGAGGCCTCGTTTCTTCCGTTGCAGAATCTTCGGCTTCTTCCAAAACTGTTTTATTTGGCGTCAAAACCTCTTCCTGATTTTGAGCAAAATAGCCAATGTTTACGTTATGTCCCAAATTCCAGCTTCCTGAATAATCTTTAATATCTCCGGCAAGAATCTTGGCCAAAGTTGTTTTCCCCTGTCCGTTTTGCCCTAAAAGAGCAATTCTGTCACCGCGTTGAACAATGAAATCTACCTCATCAAAAATCTGTTTTTTTCCGTAAGCTTTTCCTAAATTTTCTGCTTCAAAAATTACTTTTCCGGGAACGACAGATTGCACAAAACGGATATTAAATTTAGAAACATCTTCATTATCAACCTCAATACGGTCTATTTTATCTAATTTTTTAATAAGCGACTGCGCAAAAGATGCTTTTGTAGCACTTGCACGGAACTTATTAATATTATCTTCCATTTGCTTGATTTCCGCATCCTGATTCTTTTTAGCCTGAATCAACTTTTCGCGACGTTCTTCACGCATCACCAAATATTTGGAATAATTGGCTTTATAATCATCAACTTTTTTGTTATTCACATCAAAAGTTCTGTTACAAACGGCTGTCATAAACTGTTTATCGTGACTTACCAAAACAATTGCGCCCGGATAATCTTTCAAAAAATTCTCCAGCCAGATGATCGATTCCATATCCAAGTGGTTGGTAGGCTCATCGAGAAGCATCAAATCATTCTTTTGAAGAAGAAGCTTTGCCAATTCGATTCTCATCCTCCATCCTCCGGAAAATTCGTCGGTAATTTTATGAAAATCATCGGCTTTAAAACCTAATCCGAACAATACTTTTTCTACATCGCCTTCCAGATTGTAAGCGTCGTGATGCATCAAAAGATCATTCAGCTCTGTCATTTTGTTGATAATATCCGTATAAGCATCACTTTCGTAGTCTGTTCTTGTAGCCAGCTGATGATTCACTTCCTCCAGTTCATTTTTCCAGGTATTGATCTGTTCGAAAGCCTGCATGGTTTCGTTCCAAACGGTTCTGCCTTTCACAAAATCAAGATCCTGCTTTAGAAAACCGATCGTAATATTGCCTTCCGGAACTACAATTCCTTCAAAAAAGGTGATTTCCTTGGAAAGCATTTTCAGTAAAGTGGATTTTCCTGCTCCGTTTTTACCGACCAAACCAACTTTATCATCCTTTTTAATGGTGAAATTCACGTTTTGAAACAAATAGTTTCCCGAATGATGTAATCCTAAACCTTGAACCGAAAGCATCTTTTATGATAATTAATGATGAATAATGACTAATGAATATTTTTCGGGTGCAAAAATACGGAAAAAGAAATGAACTCGTAAGAAATAAAAAGAGCTATTCAAATGAACAGCTCTTAATGTAGTTTTTAAATAAGTTATTGATCTTAATTTGTCAATATGGTTCGGATCCAGTCATTATTATTCGGAATATTGGCTCCATATGCGTAATCTGTAACTGAACCATCTTCCAAAAGATATACTTTGGACTGGAATTTTGCTTCTGCCGGGCTAATTTCACTTGTATCGGCATTGCTTGGAATGTTTAAGCCGTGATTTATTAATTCAGCATTTACCAAGCCTTCCGTCTTTTGTAATAATGTACTTTTGTGCAATCCAAAATTAGCCGAAATGTGGGTATAGCCTACAAATTTATCATAACTATAAACAGGTCTCGGATTTTGAAAAATATTATTTACATACGTTTCCAGCTCATTTGAAAATTGTAATAAATAAGGATGTAGTTGTGAATTAATTTCAAAATTAGATGCATTAAAATCTGTGCTGAAAATGCGTCCCTGAGCATTTGTTTCTTCCAACATCAATTTACCATATACTTTGGACAGGTCGTTATACACAATCTTTCTCGATATATACGCTTGGGAAAAAAAAGTTCCTTCATCGATCTGAAATCCATCCAAAAGATAATTCCATACTTCATTGCCATTGGAGTCTTTTAAGGTTTCTCTTACATTTGCAATATAAGCGTCTATATCTTCATTTTTTCTGTAATTTGCAGAAACATATACAGATTCTGAAGCTTCCAAATAACCTCCTCCAACATCCGCGTGCGCACCCGGTACAAAAATTTCTTTCCAGATAGATTCACCGGTCTTGGATTCTGCATCCATCATATCGTTTGAACTTGCAAAGATGCCTGTCAACGGAAAAAAATACCTGCATTCATTTATTGCACAAACGTGAAGAGCATTTTCCACTCCGGGCAACACATCAACATTATACTTTGTGAAAGGAGTAGATTCTACAGTATCAAAAACGCCTAAAAATTTCACTTTTACATTTCCTGATATCTTTGAATCCGGTTTTAGTAATTCATAGCAAAAGTTTCTGGCTAACATAGCTCCTCTACTGAATCCGTAGACATAGAACTCATACGTGCTGCTTTTATCCTGCATTATTTCTTCAATAAAATCATAAGCTATAGCAAGCTTATCGTCAGAAGAATATCCCACATAGCCAACAGGGTTTTTACAAGTTCCCATTGCATAATTACTATCTTCAGCACCTGTAATTGTTCCAATTCCTTCTATATAAATTTTTTGATTTCCGGCAAATAATCCGAATAATTTATAAATATTGGTTGTGCTGCTGTGGTAGCTTTCGTTATTTTTTGTTGGTTTCTGTTTGGAAGTCGCATTGATTCCGTTATTTCCTGTTCCATCGAAAAAAATTCCGACAGAAATAATATCATTAGTTGTCATTGTTAAAAGATTTTGTGATTTAATTAAGTAAATTTCCTTACAGTTTATATCAAATGATGGACTAGCCCCATTTTATGGTGTATAATTCTGCAATATTTTTAGGACGGGTTTCGAGTCCGTCTGCTTCAATCTCGGTTTTAGAATTGCTGTTGAGATTGATAATGCTCATAGATGGTCCTGTACCTGAAGTTACCATTAAATTTGTCGAAAAATTAAGACCGTGATCATGTTTTTTAAAAATATCATTTTCAAACGTACTTACATGATCTCCCTTAATTGTTCCTGTTCCCGGAGGTGTCCTGTTTGCTGCATCTGTATCTGTATCAGATTGATTATTCCATGCGCGGCTGAAATAACCTCTCATATCCAACAACATAGAATTTCCACCTGATCCCTTTCCAAAGCGGTAATTCAGGACTGAATTTAATCTTGTAAATTTATTGCTCAATTCGATTGGTTCTTTACATAGAGACAATTCATTTTCAGGAGCAAATTCGGTGGCAATATACTGTTTACGTTCTCCAATAACTCCCTGAATAACACACGGTAACGTTTCTAAAGCAATCTCACCAATATTGGCAAAAACTTTATTGATATATATAATTGCTTTTGATGTAGAGCATTCTAATCCAATTTCTACACTTTCGGCATTTTTTGATACAATTAATTCCAAATCAATCTTTTTTGTACTTCCTGATTCAAAAGGAATACTTTTGCTGCTTGTAGAAATTCCGTCTTTTAAATAAAAATTAATTTCAAAATCTGTTGTCGCAGAAGCAGGATTTTCAATATTGAAACTTGCCGTAATTTTTTTTCCATAAATCATATCTTTCCAACGCGGAAACTCGCTGATAAATTGAGAAAAAGTCATTTTTGAGTTGTCTGTACTTTTTTGAATCAAGCAAGAATTTGTACCTTCATCAAAGCCAATCTCTGCGTTTGCACCAGAGTCTTTATAGATCCATCCGTCCGGATGATTATAATCAAGAACAGTGTTATTGATCGCTTTATTACTATATAATATAAAATTATGATTGTAAACAAGGTTTTGCTGCTGCATGGCAAACAAAATATCTTCAATAGAGTCTTTTCCCATAATTAGTTTTTTAAACGAAAAAAGGCGTCTGAATGCACAAACAAACAGACACCTTCATTCTTAATTATTAAAGAGCTAATTCTAACATTTTTACTCTTTCTAAAACCTGAGCATAAGGAGCAATTACTTTTAAATTTGAGCCTATTTCTTCAAAAATAAAGTTAGAGCCTTCGATTTTAGCTACGTAATTTTTTTCAGTTTCACCTCCTTCAAAAGCCACTTCAATTGGCCCGTGAACTTGGTTTCCAGAAATTACTTCTCCTTTTGTCAAGTTTGAATATAATGCAACATAGTATTTAGGTTTTACTACAAATTGTGCACTATTTCCGCTGTATACATTGCTTTTTACCAAAGCAATATCTCCATCCATACCAATAGCAAGATTTGCCAATTTCTGAGATTCATTTAATAATAGAAGTTGTCCTTCTGTCGTATCTCCGTTTGACAGCAATTGCTGTACATCATCTTGATAGACACAATCCCATTTTTTGCCTAAGTTGGTTGGAAGTTTCTGAGAAGCCATATAAACTCCTTTTCCTTCAGATTGCTTATAATCTGCTAAGCAAGCTAAATACTGAATCCCCCATTGCACTCCCGAAACACCGTAAGTGGGCACTTTAGTTTGTTTCCAAGAAACACTGTCTAAACCAGGCGAATCTGGTAATGTTTGATAAACACACAATGTCCAAGTTTGAGGAGTTTGATTTTCGAAATTAATTGAATAAGTCGTTGCCATAATGTAAAATTTTTAAATGATTATTTTTTATGAATTAGTTTTGTTCAGATTGTTGTTTGAAGCTTCTTTAAATGAACACTCCAAAGTAACGATGAAAAAAAAGCAGATTTTAGAGTAAAAACTACCAAATAAAAAAATCCGTACTACTACGGATTACAATTGTTGAAACAGATATAAAGTTTTATTTTTGAAAAGTCATTAATAATTTCTGACTGTCACATGAAAACAGCTTTGTTGCCTTTCTTTGATATAATAAATGCGTCCTATATTGGCATAATGTTTTAAAACTTTTTCCAACGCAGCTTCCATTTTTGGATTCCTTTTTAAAACACCATTAAATCTTACATAAGATATGTCGAAAGAATTTCCGTAATTGTGAGAACTGATTCCCAAAGATGCATTAGAATTCACCTTCCGAAGCCTGCATTGATCTTCCAGCGTTCTTGTAATCGAGGAAACCGTAAAAGTATGGCCTTTTGTTTCTTTGCTGAATCTCGAACCCATATTTTCCAGAGTGATTTTAGCCTTGGAAACAAGATATGCCCTGCTGTAATCTAAATTTTGAACACGATATCCTTTCCCTGTCTTTTTTACTTTATGAAATTTTCCGCTATTAATATATTTCTGAACATTTCCTGAATTTTTTAAAAGCTTTACATTAAATCTTTTTGAAGCGTCCAAATGCGGCTTGTAAAGAGGTGTCGGTTGCACCTTCAAAACCGCTGTAAGATCATAGCATGGCAGTTTTTTCTTTGAGGCTTGGCTATAAACAATCTGCTGAATAAATAAAGGAATAATATACAGAAACTTCTTCATTAAAGGCTATTTTGAAAATTTAAAACGCAAAAATATAATTTTTGTTACGCTAAAAAAGCATTAATTAAGTAAACACAAATTATTCATAAATAGATACTACAATATAAAATAAGTTAAAACTTTAACAATATTTCAAAAATTAAAATAAATAACCAAAATTATTTTATCAAAAACAACATAATGCTGACTAATTTATTTTTGTAATTTAGTGATCTAATCAAAAAATAAATAACGATGATTTCAAAAACTTCAAAATTCGTAGCAGAAATGCTTGGCACAATGGTTCTTGTTCTGATGGGATGCGGCAGCGCAGTCATCGCAGGAGCAGACGGAACGACAGGTGTGGGACTTTTAGGAATTTCTTTTGCATTTGGTCTCAGCGTCGTTGCTATGGCTTATGCGATCGGCCATATCTCCGGTTGTCACATCAATCCGGCTATTTCAATTGCAATGGTTGCAGCAGGAAGGATGAAAATGAGCGAAGCTATCGTATATATTGCTGCACAAATAATCGGGGCAATCATTGGCGCAGGAATATTGTATGTAATTTTTACCAATCATCCCGGTGCAGAAATCGGGCCTTGGGCATTGGGATCGAACGGCTGGGGAACAGGCTATCTTGATGAATACAATACCATTGCAGCATTTGTAGCAGAATTTGTGTTTACATTTATTTTTCTAATGGTTATTTTAGGAGCAACTTCCACTAAAAATATCAACGGTGGATTTGCCGGTTTAGCAATTGGCTTCTCTTTGGTTTTAATACATATCGTCGGAATTAAAGTTACAGGTGTTTCCGTAAACCCTGCAAGAAGTATTGGTCCGGCAATTTTTGCTGGTGGTGAAGCTCTTTCGCAATTGTGGCTATTCCTTTTAGCACCTGTTTTAGGAGGTATTGCAGCGGCCTTCACATACAATCTGCTGATTGAAAAACCTGAACGTGTATAAAATACAATAAATATAAACTTGAAATCCTGTCAATTCTGACAGGATTTTTATTTTAGTCTTTTTTATACCAAGAAGAATATTTTACATAATTGTCAGCAATTCTATTGACTTCGCCTTCCAAAAGTGCTGCAGAAATATCTTTAATTTTTTTTGCAGGAACTCCTCCCCAAACTTCTCCAGATTTAATATGAGTTCCTTGAATAACTACAGAACCCGCTCCCACAATAGAATTTTCTTCAACAAGGCAATCATCCATAACGATAGATCCCATTCCAATCAATACATTATCCTGAATCTTGCATCCATGCACAATCGCATTATGCCCGATCGATACATTATTGCCAATCTCTAAAGGAAATTTTTCATAAGTACAATGCAGCATTACATTATCCTGCACATTTACCTTATCCCCCATTTTAATGTAATTCACATCGCCTCTTATCACTGCATTATACCAGATGCTGCAATCTTTTCCCATCACCACATCTCCGATTATTGTTGCAGTTTCTGCTAAAAAAGTGTTTTCACCAATTTGAGGTGTTTTTCCTAAAAGTTCCTTTATAAGTGCCATAAATTTTGTTTGTTAATTTTAAAAAATAAATGATGATTAGGACCTGATATTTCTAATTTCCATGCCTAAATCAAAGCGATAGCAAAAATCTAACTTCTATCTTCCGACATCTAACTTCTTATCCGTATTTTTGTATCTCAAATTTAATTAAAAAATGCGTACTATTCTTATAGAACCAACAGAAAACCCAAAAGTGATCAAATTTGTAGCAGATTACAACTTGATTCCAGGGTCTTTAGAATTGGACAGAAATTCAGATATATCAGAAATTCCTTTGGCTCAGGAACTTTTCAATTATCCCTTTGTTGATAGAATTTTTATTACTGCCAATTTCGTGGCTGTAGCCAAGCAGGACACCGTAGAATGGGAACACATTGCCGAAAACCTGAAAAATGTAATCGAAGATGAGCTTTTAGCCAATCCGAGGATTTATCTTCAGAAGAAAAAGGAAATGTACCAGATCTATGCAGAAATGACTCCAAATCCCAATGTGATGAAATTCGTTTCCAGCAAGATGCTGCTTGATGGTTTTGTAGAAGTAAAATCAAGAGATGCAGCGGAAGGAGTTCCTTTGGCTGAAGCAATCTTTAAAGAGTTTGATTTTGCTAAGGAAGTTTTTATTTCAGATAATTTTGTAGCCGTAACAAGAGATAATTCTGTTGAATGGCATGAGGTAATGGTGGCTGTTCGCGGTTTGATTGCAGAATATCTTCAAAATGGAGGTGAAATTGCCAATATTGAAGCTCAGAAACACGAAAGTCCGGTAGAAAAAATCATCAACAGAGATTATACCGACGATGAACAGAAAATTTCTGATATTTTAAATGAATACGTTGCTCCTGCGGTAGAAAATGATGGCGGAAAAATTTCTTTAATGGAATACGATGAAGCAACCAAAACCGCAAAAATGCTTTTACAAGGAGCTTGTTCAGGTTGCCCGAGTTCTACGGCGACACTCAAAAACGGAATCGAAAATATTTTAAAACAATTCGTTCCGGATTTGGTGGAAAAAGTTGAAGCTGTAAACGGATAAAAATATTAGTAATAAGTAATGAGTAATAAGTAATTTTGAGTACTGCTTATTGCTCATTACCAATTACTCATTACTATATATATGAAAGGAATTTTATTAGTCAATCTCGGCTCACCAAGATCCACTTCCGTACCCGATGTAAAAGAATATCTTGACGAGTTTTTAATGGACGAAAAAGTGATCGATTATCGCTGGATTTTCCGCGCACTTTTGGTACAGGGAATTATTTTAAATACAAGACCCGCAAAATCTGCCGAAGCATACAAAACGGTTTGGACAGATCAAGGCTCACCATTGATTGTCATCACTCAGAAAATTCAAAAAAAACTTCAGAAAATAGTTGATGTTCCTGTAGAAATTGGGATGCGGTATGCGCAGCCAAGCATTGAAGCCGGAATCCAGAAATTAGTAGACCAAGGTGTTTCTGAGATCGTTCTTTTTCCTTTATATCCGCAATATGCGATGAGTACAACGGAAACTGTGATTGAAAAAGCTGAAGAAGTAAGAAAAAAGAAATTCCCAGGAATTAAAATCAATTATATCCAGCCTTTTTACAACCGCGAAATTTATATCAATTGTCTTGCAGAAAGCATTAAGGAAAAGCTTCCTGAAAATTTTGATGCTTTGCAGTTTTCGTATCACGGCGTTCCAGAAAGGCATATTTATAAAACCGATCCTACAAAAACGTGTAATCTAAACGACTGCTGTTCGAGAGATCATAATCCGAGTCATCAGTTTTGTTATCGCCATCAGTGTTTCAAAACCACGCAAACCGTGATTGAAAAGCTTGGTTTACCCAAAGAAAAAGTGATTGTTTCCTTTCAGTCGAGATTAGGAAAAGATAAATGGATTGAGCCTTATACAGATGAAACTTTAGAAACAATTGCTAAAAAAGGAGTGAAAAATCTAGCTATTGTCTGCCCGGCATTTGTATCAGATTGCCTGGAAACTCTGGAAGAAATTTCGGTTGAAGGAAAAGAACAGTTTTTACACGGCGGCGGAGAAAATTTCCATTATATACCTTGTCTGAATGATGAAGATCGATGGATAAATGTCGTAAAAACCCTTTGCGAAGAAAAGCTTAATGAATTTTATCTAGTTTAAATCTTATTTTTAAAAATACAAAAGGACATTTGAGAAATCAGATGTCCTTTTTTTCAACAACACCCCTAAAAAACATGGCACAATAAAAATAAAAACATATTTTTTATAAAAAAACAAATTTTAACAGGGGGTTAGTTTTATTTTTTAATATTTTTTCATACTTTTACCTTATCAAAAGTTAGAGATTACTTAAAAAAAATAAAATAATGGACACAAGTATAGAAATCTTAAAAAAGAAGATTGAAAATTTCACTCCGGAACTTGCAGAAGCGTTCATTAGAATTGTTGATAATTTAGATGCGACTGTAAAATCTAATATTCTGCAGTTTCAATTGGATGAAGTTTCCAACAGAATTCAATTTCATACAGAAAACCCTGCTACGAAACTTGATTTCTTTGAGAATATTTCTGAATTAGAAACAATCTGTGCGTAATGAAAGTTTTATTGTCATCGATTGCGAAAAATGACATTAGAATACTGATGCGGGTTTTCAATGCTGAGGAACAAAATAAAGACAAATATTTTTTGAATGATTTAAAACAATCAATCAATACTATTTTGAGCGATTACGAAAAATTAGATATAAAAAACAGAGAACTCAAGGTTTATAAAACGGAAAATTTCCCCGTCCAGATTTATTATTTATTTGAAGACAACGACAGTCTTTTTATAACTGCAATTTTTAAGGAAAATAATTAAGAATGCCTTTAGTAGAACTTTTTTGACTTTATTATATAGTTTAATTTTTCTGTTGATGTCTTCTAGGCATTATACATTTTCTACAAACCTTCCAGATGTGCAAATCTGGAAGGTTTTCTATTTTAAATTTATAAAGCAAACTATAAAATTTTGGAAATTTAATTTCTTGTCGTATTATCTCACCGGCGTCCTGAATTCTCCGTAGCCGATAAGCCCGTCGTAATTTCTGCCAAAAGGCTTATAGTATAAAAATGCCTGATAAAGGTTTTCCGTCTGCCAGAAATTTCCGTTGACTTCTCCAAAATTCAAAGCTCCGTTACTTTCTTTTGTTGCTAGAATATAATTGTAAAAACCTTGTTTCAGGAAAATTTTTGCCACATATTGTCTTTTGTCGGCATCATAATGCATCTGATTTTCTTTACCTGCCTTAAAATTATTAAAACCTCCTAAAACATACAATTCCTTGTCAATAGGCTCAGAATCCAATGAAAAGTAAACCCAAGAATAATCTGCTTCTCGTTCGGCATTTCTCTCGATTCCCAAATCATTTCTTCTATAATAGAAAGCACCATTCACATCCGGTTGATATTGATAATTCAACGGATATGCCCAAACCGGGTGCAGATACGTCTGGTTGATTCCATCTATATTACCCGTTTCGCGAACCATATCGGCGGCCATATCCATATTTTTATTATCAAAATAATAAAATTCATTATTCCCTGGAAAAGTAAGATCCATCTGTTGAAAAAGAATCTGGCTTCCCAAAGTAGAGCTCGGTCTTAAATTATTAACCGTAATATGCATATTGTTATTCTGAACGACATTTAAAGTCATCGAATTTACATTTGAAGACAGGTCTCCGCCTTTGGAAGTCGCCTGTACTTCTACTCTTTGGTTAATATTTGGCTTTCTGGCATCTGAAATTCGTGATACATTTAAAGCTAAATTCACCTGATCTTCCACCACATAAAATCTTCTCGTGAAAAGAGGCTGATCTGCAGAACTTTTATAAACGATAATTTCAAAATTGCCGGAAATTTTAGGCCTCATTTTATCATTTGGAAACTTTAAAGTATAGTGTGTATACGCCTGAATCGTATTAAAAGAATACTGAAACTGATCCAAAAGAGCATTCATATTTCCGCTGGCTATTTCGGTAAAAAAAAGATTATCTTCCTGCCAGTTTCTGTCGTAATGTTTCAAAGTATAACGATAAATTTCACTTGAATTGGTAAGGTCATCAAAACTTAAAACCAATTGCTGATTCATATTGATGACAGGGGTTTCGTCGTTTGTTTGAGGATTAAATAACTGGATGCTCTGAATGTTTTGCCCGAAAGCCAAAGCACTTAAACTTAGTAAAAATATCTGCAACGTTTTCATTACTACGAAGATAAAGAAAAATCACCATTATACTAAGAATATTGTATTTTTGATGACTTAAATATTCAAAATATGTTTCAGATAAAGGATTTCGTATTCAATTTTGCAAGCGAAAACACTTATATTATTTACAACGAAAATAAAAATGCCTGGCTGATCGATCCGGGAAATATGAATGAACAGGAAACAAAGAGAATCGACAATTTTATTACAGAAAATGATCTGAAAGTTCAGAAAATCCTTTTGACTCACGCTCATATCGACCATGTTTTGGGCTTGCAATGGGCTTTTGACAGATTTAAAGTTCCGGTAACGATGCATAAAGAAGATCAGGAAGTATTGGATATGCTTCAGATCAGCGGAATGAGATTCGGTTTTCAGATTAATCCTGTGAAGGTTGATATCGAATACATAAATGAAGATGATGAACTTGATTTTGACGGAGAAAAATTTAAAATTTATCACGTTCCGGGACATTCTCCGGGAAGTGTTGTTTATCATAACGAAAATCAAAAATTTATGATTTCAGGAGATGTGCTTTTTGAAGGAAGTATCGGAAGAACAGATCTTTACAAAGGAAATTATGAACAATTAATTAATGGAATAAAAACCAAGCTTTTCATTTTAGACGATGAAACACAGGTTTTTTCAGGGCACGGAAATCCTACAACAATTGGCTTTGAAAAACAATACAATCCGTTTTTAAAATAGAATTGATTTCACAAAAAAACCGTCAGAATTTGACGGTTTTTTTTATTGTAATTAAAGCTTATTCTTTCCATTTGATATTACAACCCATGCTTGGGCGCTGAATATCTTCCTGCGGCTCACCGACCAAAAGATTTTCGAAAGCGATAATTAAATCTTCACCAGTCACATCTTTATGATTTCCGGGTCTGGAATCGTCCATTTGACCTCTGTAAATTAAATCTAATTTCTCATCAAAGAAAAAGAAGTCCGGAGTACATGCCGCCTGAAAAGATTTTGCAACAGCTTGGCTTTCGTCATACAAATAAGGAAAATCAAACTTTCTTTCAATTTGAAATTCAATCATTTTTTCCGGAGAATCTGCCGGATATTTTTCCACATTATTGGAATTGATCGCAATAAATTCTATTCCCGCTTCATTATAATCTTCGTAAAGCTCGGTAAGCTTATCAATGACATGTAGCACAAAAGGGCAATGATTGCACATAAAAATCACCAAAGTTCCTTTTTCACCTTTCAGGTCTTCCAGCGATTGGATTTCATTGCTTTTGGAAGGATTTGGAAGTTCAAAATAAGGAGCTTTTGTTCCTAAGGCCAGCATCTTTGAAGGAGTATTCATATCGATAATTCTTTAAAGACAAAGATAAAACAAGTTTTACGATTAGCCAATTCGGATTTCAAACTTACATTTTAATGTTAAATTTCAAATAAAATTTGGTTGGTATCATTAAATGTTTGTAGTTTTGCTAACACTGTTAGTAAAATTAAAATAATGGGCCTACATGAACGCCGTCAAAGAGAAAAGGAATCGATCCGTGCAAATATTTTGCAGGCCGCATTCACTTTGGCTAAAACGGAAGGATGGGCCTCGCTTTCAATCCGTAAAATTGCAGAAGCCATTGAATACAGTGCTCCGGTTGTTTACGATTATTTTGAGAACAAAGAAGCTATTTTATACGAAATTTCTTTAAATGGCTTCCACAGTTTGCATATAGAATTGTTAAAAGCCCAGAAAAAACATGATACTCCTGAAGATCAGCTTGAAGCAATTGTTGATGCTTATTGGAAGTTTGCTTTTAATAATAAAGAATATTATCAGCTGATGTTTGGTTTGGGAATGCAATGCAGCGGAAAAGGAATGATGAAAGAAGAGTTTTCGTCTTTTCAGGATATGATTTACGATTGTACTTACGAGATTATTATGAAGAAAGGGTCAAATCCGGAAAGTGCCTGCCACTCATCTCATGCATTGTTTTCTGCGATTCATGGCTTGATTTCTATTATGATGATGCGTAATGATGATATTCCTTCAACAATGAACAAAACAACTTTAGACGAAACAGTTTCGGCTTTTATTAAATCTTTGTAATTTTTTTTTGAACCAAAAGTTAACACCGTTAGGAAAAATAGCAACTGAATATTCTCCATTTACTTAAATAAACTAAATAATTAAAAACTATAATGAAAATATTTAAATAATTACCTAATTCCTAAAAGTAACACTGTTAGATAATATAACACCTCACATTAACAACATTAAACAATTCTAATCATGAAAACAATAATCTAAGCTTTAGCAAATATTGTAATTTTTTTTGCTCAATCATTAACACTGTTAGAAAATATAACGATGTTAAATTTAAACAACAATAATTAAAAAACTTCATTAAAAATTTAAACTTAAAAATGAAAATACCTGGAAAAACAAGGATCATTGTACTTATTTCAAGTATCATCCTTTTACAAAATTGCACCAAGGCAGCTGAAGGCTCAAACCAGGCTCCTCCTGCACCAGAACTGCCGGTTTATACCGTGATTACTTCGCCGGCCACAACATATCAGGAATTTCCGACTGCTTTAGAAGGAAAAAATAACGTAGAAATCAGATCTCAAGTAGACGGATATTTGGATAGAATTTATGTGGAAGAAGGTTCTTATGTAAGAGCCGGACAACCTTTATTTAAAATAGATTCAAGAGCTTATGGCGAGCAAATGAATATGGCACAGGCCAATTTACAGGTTGCCAATGCCAATATTCAAAAAGCAAAAGTTGAGGTTGACAGACTTCAGCCGTTGGTAGCTGCAAAAGTAGTTTCTGATGTACAATTGCGAACAGCAAAAGCCAATTACGCAGCAGCCGTTGCAGCAGCATCTCAGGCTAAAGCTTCTGTTGGTGGCGCAAGAATCAATGTAGGATTTACAACGATCACAGCGCCGGTAAGTGGATATATCGGAAGAATTCCCTACAAAAAAGGAAGTTTGATCTCAAGAACAGATCCAAGTCCATTGACTTTATTATCAGACATCAGCGAAATATATGCGTACTTCTCTTTAAGCGAATTGGATTTTATCGCTTTTCAAAATAAATATCCCGGAGCAACTTTAAATGAAAAGCTGAAAAACATGCCCATGGTAGATTTGGTGATTGCAGATAACAGCACCTATCCTGAAAAAGGAAAAATGAGCATTGTTGACGGGCAATTCGATAAAACGACAGGAGCAATAAGCGTTCGTGCCGTTTTTCCAAACGCAAACGGAATATTGAGAACAGGAAATACAGGACGGGTTCGCATGCCTCAATTACTTTCAAATGTGGTAGTAATTCCGCAGGAATCTACTTTTGAAATTCAGGATAAAACTTATGTATATATCGTTGGAAAGGACAAAAAAGTAACCAGCAAGCCAGTGAAGATCTCAGGAAAAACAGACAATTATTACTTTATTTCCGAAGGAGTCTCTAAAGGTGATAAAATCGTTTACACAGGACTTGGCAGCTTGAAGGACGGCGCAGAAATAGCACCCAAGGCTATTTCTTCAGACAGTCTTTTGAGAGCAAAACCTTTGTAATTCACACATTTCAAATACAGAAGACTTAAAAAAATAAACTTCTTATGTTAAAACAATTTATAGAAAGACCGGTACTTTCAACGGTCATCTCCATCATACTCTTACTTTTGGGAGCGCTGTCGGTTTTTAATCTTCCGATCACGCTGTTCCCGGATATTGCGCCACCAAGCGTGCAGGTGACGGCATTTTATCCGGGTGCGAATGCAGAAGTTGTTGCCCGCTCTGTTGCAACTCCGATTGAAGAAGCGGTGAATGGTGTTGAGAATATGACTTACATGACATCAAACTCAAGTAACGACGGCTCCATGACTTTGAGTGTATTTTTCAAGCAGGGTTCAGATGCAGACAATGCAGCCGTAAACGTTCAGAATCGAGTATCGAAAGCGATGAGCCAACTTCCGCAAGAGGTTGTGCAGGCGGGAATTTCAACGCAGAAAGTTCAGAATAGTATGATTATGTTTATGGGATTATCAAGTGATGATCCTAAACAATATGACGAACTTTTTCTTCAAAACTATCTCAAAATCAACGTCATTCCTCAGATACAGCGTATTCCGGGTGTTGCTCAAGCTCAGGTTTTTGGAACGAGAGATTATTCGATGAGAATTTGGTTAAAACCAGACAGATTGGCGGCTAATAATCTTTCTCCACAAGAAGTCATGACCGCTATTAAAGATCAAAATCTTGAGGCAGCTCCGGGACGTTTGGGGCAAGGAAGTAAGGAAACTTACGAATATATCCTGAAATATAAAGGTAAATTAAACAAAAACGAAGACTACGAAAATATTGCTATCAAAGCGAATAGTGACGGCTCATTTTTAAGATTAAAAGATGTGGCAAGAGTAGAATTCGGTTCTTATACTTATACAGCAGCTAATAGAGTTGATGGTAAACCGGTTGCAGGTTTTGCGATCCTTCAAACTGCAGGCTCTAATGCGAACGAGATTTTAACAGAAATTGAAAAACAGGTTGAGGAATTTTCGACAACACTTCCAAAAGGAGTAAAACCGATCATCATGTACAATTCCAAAGACTTTTTGGATGCATCGATTCATCAGGTTGTAGAAACTTTGGTCATTGCATTTATCTTGGTATTTATCGTGGTTTATATTTTCCTTCAGGATTTCAGATCTACTTTGATTCCTGCAATTGCGGTTCCTGTTGCGATTATTGGTACGTTTTTCTTCCTTCAGCTATTTGGTTTTAGTATCAATATGTTGACTTTATTTGCATTGGTTCTTGCGATTGGAATTGTGGTGGATGATGCGATTGTCGTCGTCGAAGCTGTCCATTCCAAGATGGAACATACCGGAATGCCGGTTGAACAAGCCACAACACACTCCATGAGTGAAATTTCCGGAGCCATTATTTCCATTACATTGGTGATGTGTGCGGTCTTTATTCCGGTTGGTTTCATGCAAGGTCCTGCGGGAGTTTTTTACAGACAGTTTGCCTTTACTTTGGTTATTGCGATCATGATTTCAGCGGTAAATGCTTTGACATTAAGTCCGGCTTTATGTGCATTGATATTAAGTGATCCACAAGGTGAAAATGGTGAACACGGTCGTAAAAAAGGTTTTGGAGCGAGATTTTTCAACGCTTTCAATGTAACCTTTAATAATATGACTAAAAAATACATTCATAGTCTGAAATTTTTAATTAAAAACAAATGGGTCGCTGTTGGAGGTTTAGCCTTAATTACAGCAGCAAGTGTATTTTTGATCAATAAAGCACCATCAGGATTTATTCCTACCGAAGATCAAGGTTTTGTTTTGTATGCGGTAAATACGCCTCCGGGAAGTTCATTGGACAGAACGCATAAAGCAACCGAGCAGATCGATAAGATCGTAAATGCCGAAAAAGCAACCAATCATCTTTGGGTTGCAGACGGATTGAATTTCATCAGTAATGCAAATGCGTCACCTTATTCTGCAGGTTTTATTAAACTTAAAGATTATGAAGATCGTGGCGAAGTGAAAGATCCGGACCAAATTGCGGCGGCCTTAACAGGAAAAGTAGCTCAGGTAAAAGATGCTAACGCATTCTTTTTCAACTTCCCAACTGTTCAGGGTTTTGGTAACGTTTCCGGTTTTGAATTTATGCTTCAGGATAAAACGAACGGTTCTTTTGAGCAATTAGGAACAACAACTCAGGCTTTCATTGGAGAATTGATGAAGCGCCCGGAAATTGCATTTGCCTTTACAACTTATGCAGCTGGAAATCCACAATATACAATCGATGTAGATTCTGATAAAGCCAATCAATTGGGTGTTTCTGTAACAGAATTGATGCAGACGATGCAGATTTATTACGGAAGTAGCTTTGTTTCAGATTTCAACAGATTTGGGAAATATTACAGAGTTATGGCTCAGGCAGATGTTCCTTATCGTACCGATGCAAATTCTCTGGAAGGGATTTATGTTAAAAATAAATCAGGCGAAATGGTTCCAGTAAAGACTTTGGTGACTTTAAAAAGAACTTTCGGACCCGAAACAGTGACAAGAAACAACCTATTCAATGCGGTTACCATCAACGGAACTCCAAAACCTGGTTACAGTACCGGAGACGCCATTAAAGCCGTGGAAGAAGTTGCGGCACAATCACTTCCAAGAGGTTACGGATACGAATGGACTGGTATTACCCGTGAAGAGATCAAAACCGGCGGACAGACTGCATTTGTATTTATGTTAAGCATTTTATTTGTGTATTTCTTGCTGGCAGCTCAGTACGAAAGTTATATTCTTCCGTTTGCTGTTATTTTAACGGTTCCGACAGGGATTTTTGGAGTTTTCTTTTTCACAGGATTAGCAGGAATTGATAATAATATTTATGTTCAGGTTGGATTAATCATGCTCGTCGGACTATTAGCGAAAAACGCCATTCTGATTGTCGAATTTGCCGTTCAAAGAAGAAAAGCTGGAAGAACATTAATTGAGTCTGCTTTACAAGCTTCAAGATTACGTTTAAGACCTATTTTGATGACTTCCTTTGCCTTCATTATCGGTATGCTTCCTTTGGTTTGGTCACAAGGCGCAGCGGCAAAAGGAAATCATTCAATTGGAATCAGTACCGTTGGTGGAATGTTTACGGGAGTTGTATTGGGAATTTTTGTTATCCCGGTGATGTACGTTATTTTCCAGTATTTACATGAAAAAATGCCAAGCAGAAAAAAGAAACGTCTTAAAAGACAAAAACTGGAGGAAGAACTTCTGGCAACTGCTCATTAATAAAATGATTTACAAAACTTTGAGAATATATTGAACCATTAAGATTTTGATTAAGTAGTTTAGAACATTAAGATGAGCTTCGCTTTAAGCATAAGACTTATTAAAAATCTATTTGATTTTCTTAATTAAACTTAACTGCTTAATGTCCTTAATGGTTCAAAAAAGCAAAACATTTTCTCCTACTAAAGACTTCTTTGCTTGACAACTCAAAGTTTTGTGATCAATTTAAACATAATATCTTCTTATGAAAAGAATAAAAAATATAATAATAGCATTTTCATTGGCTTTAGGTTCGGTTTCGTGTGTGTCAAAACTGGCATTCAAGGAACCTGAACTTGAGCTTCCCGAAAAATTCCAATACACCGCAACTGCCGATACGGCGAGTGTTGCAAATCTTGAGTGGAAACAATTTTTTAGTGACCCAATTTTACAGGGTTTAATTGAAAAAGGAATTAAAAATAATTACGATCTGCAGATTGCTTTAAAACAGGTTGCTTCTTCACAGGAAAAACTAAAGCAGGCAAAGTATCTTCAATATCCCGATGTTGGTTTCGGAGTTTCTGCGCAGATTTCAAAGCCTTCAAAAAACAGCATGAACGGGCAGAGCTTAAATTTATTTTTAGGACAAAGTCACGTTGAAGATTACAATGCAGCCTTCAATCTGTCTTGGGAAGCTGATATTTGGGGTAAAATTAAAAACCAGCAAGAAGTTTCAAGAATGCAATATCTGCAGACTTACGAAGCGACAAAAGCAATTCAAACACAAGTTGTTGCGGCGATTGCTCAAGGTTATTATAACTTGTTGATGCTTGATAAACAATTGCAGATTGCAAAATCAAACTTAGATTTAAGTACAAATACACTTTCTCTTACAGAAAAATTGTGGCAAAGTGGCGATACAACTTCTTTGGGAGTTCAGCAGGCAACTGCTCAAAAGCAATCGACAGAACTTTTGATTACACAATTGGAACAAAATATTGCCATTCAGGAAAATGCTTTGAGTATTTTGGTTGGTGAAAATCCTGATAAAGTCAACAGAACCATTGAAATGGCGGACACTTCTTTGCCACAAGATATTTCGGCAGGACTTCCAGCAGCGATGGTGAGCCGTCGTCCGGATGTTCGTCAGCAGGAATTGGCTTTATTGGAATCCAATTCAATGGTGGGAATTGCGCAGGCAAATATGTATCCGTCATTAAAAATTACGGCCAACGGAGGCGTAAATTCATTTAAAGTTGATAACTGGTTTTCAATTCCGGCCTCATTGTTCGGCTCTGTTTTAGGAGGATTGACTCAGCCTATTTTCCAGAAAAGACAATTAAAAACAGATTTAAATGTTGCTAAAATACAAAGAGAGAAAAACGTGTTGGCGTTCCGTCAATCTGTTTTGAATGCTGTAGGTGAAGTTTCTGACGCATTGGTTTCTAACGAAAGCTTGAAAGTTCAGGAACAAAAAGCAACAGAACAAGTGACAACCTTGAAAAACGGAATAAAAAGCGCCGAAATGCTTTACAAAGGCGGAATGGCAAATTACTTAGAAGTGATTACAGCACAGACAAATTCGCTACAGGCTGAACTGAATCTTGCGTCCGTAAAAAGACAAAGATTAAGCAGCATCGTTGATTTGTATCGTGCTTTAGGAGGCGGTTGGAAGTAGTAAATTTAATTATATTGTTTTGAAGTGCGGTCTTTCGGGATCGCATTTTTTTGTTTTATTCTTGTTGGAAACGCAAAGGCGCAAAGATTTAAAATACAGAGTATTTAAGACGCAAGAAAATCAAAGATTTCAGTAAAAATTCAACACTATACAATTCTATCGAAGATAAAATCCTTGCGCCTTAAAGCGTTTTTAAAATATTATTTCTTAGCGCCTTTGCGACAACAACTATTAAGTTTATTTTAAAGTCTTCTTGTTAATATACCCAATCAAACCATTAAAATCCTTTTCAGAATATCCCAATTGCAAATAGTAAATATCATCCGCTTTTCTGTACCACGTCAATTGACGTTTTGCATATCTCCGGCTGTTTTTCTTAATTTCGGAAACGGCAAAATCCAAATCCCACTCACCTTCAAAATATTTGAATAATTCCGCATAACCAACAGTATTTAAGGCCGTTAAATGTTTAAAATTTTCAAGACTTTTCGCTTCATTCAACAATCCTTTCTCCATCATTATATCGACTCTCCTGTTGATCCTTTCATACAATTCTTCTCTTGGAGCTTCAATTCCGATTCGGATCACGTTAAAATTTCTGGAATCTTGTGAGACAGAAATCAATTCAGAATACTTTTTATTCGTTTGCCAGATTACATCAATTGCGCGCAAAAGCCTTCTGTGATTATGAAAATCTACAACGAAAAAATATTCGGGATCGAGCTCTTTTAATATTTCCTGAAGCTTTTCAATTCCTTCATTGTCGAGAATTTCCTGTAATTTTTTCTGATTATCTTCATCGGCTTCAGGCAAATCATTTAATCCTTCAATCACCGCTTTTTCATACATCATACTTCCGCCAACTAAAATAACGGTATCGTATTTTTCAAAAAGTTCGTTGAGTTTTTTTAAAGCGTCTTCTTCATATTGTCCGATCGAATAATATTCCTGAACGGAAAGATTTCCTATAAAATGGTGAGTTGCTTCAGCCAGTTCATCTTTTGATGGTGAAGCGGTTCCAATTTTCATTTCCTTAAAAAACTGACGCGAATCGCAGGAAACAATTTCAGTATTGAAATGTTTAGCCAGATCAATTGCCAATCTTGTTTTTCCAATTCCGGTGGGGCCGACAACAGAAATCAAATTTTTCTTTTTCACTGCGCTAATTTACAAAAATGAGTTAATTTGATTTTTATTTTTTAACCACAAAACAGCAAAAGAAAATGAAATATAATTTGAACCATTAAGAATATGTAAGTTGTTAAGTTTAATTAAGAAAATCTATTCTATTTTTAAGCATTATACTAAAAGTGAAGCTTATCTTAATATTTTTCTTACTTCTTAATTTAAACCTTAATGGTTCAAAATAATTTAATTAAGCCTTAAGAATATAATGTTGAAATTTCATCTTATCACACTATAGACTTAAATGTTTATCTTTGTAAGACAATAAAAAACTATGATTTTATCAATGACTGGCTTCGGTAGAGCCGAAGATGTTTTTGAAGGAAAAAAGATCTCTATAGATATCAAATCACTGAACAGCAAAAGCTTTGATTTGAACATTAAAATCCCTTTAAGATACAAAGAAAAAGAATTTGAAATCAGAAAAATTCTGAATGACAGAATTATCCGCGGAAAAGTAGATTGCTATATCAATCTCGAAAACCTGGAAGAATCTACTGATGTGAAAATCAATAAAAGCCTTATTGATTCTTACATGAATGAGCTTCGTTCTATCGCATCCGACGGGCCGGATTTCGAATACCTTAAAATGGCGGTAAGACTTCCTGATGCGATTACCTCAAGACCGGATGAGTTGAATGACGGCGAATGGGAAGCTTTAGCTAAAATTGTACATTCTGCTGTTGATAAATTTGAAAATTTCAGGAAAACGGAAGGAAAAATTTTACATGAGGAATTAGAAAGAAACATTCATAATATCGACAAATATCTTACTGAAGTGGTTCCTTTTGAAGAAGTAAGAATAAATTCGGTAAAAGAACGTTATCAAAAAACTTTAAAAGAATTTGAAAATGTAGACGAAACCCGTTTTTATCAGGAAATGGCTTATTTCACTGAAAAACTGGATATTTCTGAAGAAAAAGTAAGACTTTCTCAACATTTGAAATATTATAAAGAAGTAATGGATAATGAAGATTTCAACGGAAAGAAACTAGGTTTTATTTCACAGGAAATCGGTAGGGAAATCAATACTTTAGGATCAAAAGCCAATCATGCAGAAATTCAAAAACTGGTTGTGATGATGAAAGATGATCTTGAAAAAATTAAAGAGCAAACGTTAAACGTATTATAATTTAGTTGATTGTTTTTAGTTGACAGTTGATGGATAAAAACTGGCAACCATCAACCATCAACTGACAACTATATGGAAAAAGTTATCATATTTTCAGCGCCTTCGGGAAGTGGAAAAACCACTTTGGTAAAACATTCTCTGGAAATTTTTCCTGAACTTGAGTTTTCGATTTCCTGCACGACAAGACAGCCGCGCGGATCTGAAATACATGCTGTAGATTATCATTTTATTTCTCCTGAAGAATTCAGACAGAAAATTTCAGAAGACGCTTTCGTAGAATTTGAAGAAGTATATATGGACAAATATTACGGAACTTTAAAATCTGAAGTAGAAAAAATCTGGAATAAAGGAAAAGTTGTTATTTTTGACGTAGATGTTAAAGGCGGAATTTCCTTAAAAAAATATTTTGGTGAAAAAGCATTATCAATTTTCATAGAACCGCCTTCAATTGCAGAATTGGAACGGCGATTGATCTTAAGAAATACAGATGATGCTGAAACCATAAAAACCCGCGTAGAAAAAGCTGAAGAAGAGCTTACATACGCCGTGGAATTTGATGAAATTGTCATCAATTCCGATTTGGAAGAAGCTAAAAGAAAAATAGAAAGTTTAATAAAAATTTTTATAGAAGAAATTAAAGATTAGAAGCTAATAAACATCGGTAATATCCGAATCAAAATCTATTTCTAAAATAACTTCTATAATCAAAAATACTGATCTGAATGAGCACTGAAACACTAGAAAAAGCTAAATCTACAATTCCCGTAAAAGGATTTTTAGATTTAAAAGATATAGCAATTCCTCAAGGGGAAGACTTGGTGAAAGCTATTCTTCAATTGAAAGAAGAAAAAAATGCTGTTATTTTAGCACATTATTATCAACCGGGAGAGATTCAGGATATTGCAGATTTCCTGGGAGATTCTCTACAGTTGGCAAGACAGGCAAAGGAAACCAATGCTGATATGATTGTATTTTGCGGAGTCCATTTTATGGCTGAAGCGGCAAAAATTTTGAACCCGACAAAGAAAGTCGTACTTCCCGATACATTAGCCGGATGCTCATTGGCAGACGGATGCAGCGGCGAAGGCTTAAGAAAAATGCGTGAGCAATATCCGAACGCCCTGATTGCAACTTACATCAACTGCAATGCTGAAACAAAGGCAGAAAGTGACATTATTGTAACAAGCTCAAATGCTGAAACGGTGATTGAATCACTTCCGAAAGACAGACCTATTATTTTTGCACCCGATAAAAATCTAGGAAGATATTTGTCTAAAAAAACAGGACGCGATATGATCCTTTGGGACGGAAGCTGCATCGTTCATGAAGCTTTTTCAATGGAAAGAATCGCCAAGCAATTGGCTGAAAATCCGGATGCTAAAATGATTGCACACCCGGAAAGTGAAGAAGCCGTTTTGAAACTGGCTCACTTCATCGGTTCGACTTCTGCTCTTCTAAATTTTGTTGAAAAAGACGATTGTCAAAAATTCATTATCGCAACAGAAGAAGGGATTTTGCATGAAATGAGAAAGCGTGCTCCCCATAAAGAATTGATTCCTGCTTTGGTTTTTGACGAAAGCTGTAATTGTTCGGAATGCTTTTACATGAAGCGAAACACAATGGAAAAGCTGTATCTGTGCATGAAATACGAGCTTCCGGAAATTATTATTGAAGAAGAACTTCGGTTGAAAGCATTGAAACCAATTGAAGCTATGTTGGATCTTTCGAAAAGTATTAAATAGTAAAAAAGCACTGTTTTTACAGTGCTTTTATTTTATTGAGGAAAACAATCGGAATGTACTAAAACCTTAGATTGACAACATTTTGGCAATGCAAAATAATCTTCGCAAGAATTTGAAAACCCTGGACCATACGATCCTGAAGTTGGACAATTTTCATAGCAAACTGCTCCACCATTGATTGTTTTTAAGTTTTCTCTGTTTAATTTTTTAAAGTTTTTCATAATAAATATTTTTTGATTCAATAAATATAGTATTTTATTTTAATAGTTGAAATTATGAGCAAGATTTTTTTAGAAGATGTAAGAATATACGCTTATCACGGTGTTCTTCCGGAAGAAAATATTATCGGTACTTATTATATTTTAAATTTGGAAATCCACACCGATATTTGGATTGCAGCCGAAAGTGATGACCTGAATGATACAATCAGCTACGCCGATATTAATGAAATCATTCATGAAGAAATGAAGATCAAGTCAAAACTTCTGGAGCATGTTGCCGGAAGAATTATTACTAAAATTCATGAAAATTTCTCACAAATTTCTTATATAAAATTAAGAATCACGAAAACAAGTCCGCCAATGAAAGGCGAAATGAAAGGTGCAAGCATTGAACTTGAAAAAAGTTTTTTATTAGGCGGATCAGCAGAAAATTAGTAATTTCCGCACATAAATAAAAACGCATTGAAAGCCTTTAACATATTATTTCTTTTGTTTTCCATCATTTCTTTTGGACAAAATAGTACAATAAATCAGACGGTTTACAATTTTCCGAAAGTAAAATCCAGCATCACGATGCCGGTGACGATTCCGTTGTCGGAAATCAGCAATATGATCAATACGTCAGTAAAAGGCCTTATTTTTGAGGATAATTCTTATACAGACAATGATGATGACCAGTTTAAAGTAAAAGTCTGGAAAACCCGTCCCATACGCTTGGTAGGTGATGCCAACCAAAATATTCTGATCGAAGTTCCTTTAAAAATCTGGGCGGAAAAAGGAATCGGTAAATTCGGGGTTTACAGTTATCAGGAAACCACTTTTGAAACGGTAATGTATTTTAAAACAGCTTTAAGCTTTAAAAATAATTGGACGATAAGCACTTTTACGCAACCAATGGGATTCAAATGGGTGAAAAAGCCTGTTTTGGATTTTGGAAAAATACAGATTCCCATCACTTCGCTGGTTGAAAAAAGCATGAAAGAACAACAATACAAATTCTGTAAAACTATCGACCAGCAAATGGCTTCACAGCTCAATTTTCAGGAATATGCAGTTTTGGCCTGGAATGCCTTTTCACAGCCTTTCAATATTTCCGAAGAATATAATACTTGGCTAAAGATAACGCCGATAAATGTGAATATTACTCCGTTTAAATTTTATGGAAATCAAATTGACACCAACATCGGAATTGATATTTTCTCAGAAACTTTTACAGGAAATAAACCTGAAGCATCATTACCGGCAAGAGCCGCAATGGATTTTAATTTTGTTCCAATTTTAGCAAATAAATTCCTGCTACAAACCACCGCAAATATTTCGTTTTCTGAAGCTACAAATATCGCCCGAAAAACTTTTCTCAATAAAGAATACGACATCAGAGATTCGAAAGTGAAAATCACAGATGTCAAAGTATATGCAGAGAATAACAGAATCATGATCGAAGCCGAAACGGAAGGCTACATAAAAGGAAAATTGTTCATTTCTGGAATTCCTGTTTATGATGAAGTTAAAAAGAAAATTGTTTTGTCGGATACAAAATTTAAGCTGAAAACCATGAATATTCTGCAGAAAACAGCCACTCTTTTATTCAAAGGAAAGATTGTAAAAATGATTGAAGAAGAATATGGTATTCCTACAGAAGAACTAGAAAACTCATCAAAGAAAAGTATTGAAGAAACCTTTAACAAAGAGCATTACAAAGGCCTGAAAATGACCGGAAAAGTATTCAACCTGAAACCGGGTCAGATTCTTTTAAATGAATCAGGAATTACGGCAGTGATTGATACCAATGCAACTCTAAAACTTACACTGAAAGGATTTTAATAAAAACTAATTACAATATGAAAAAACATTTAAGAATTGTAGAAGATCACAGAGCTTCTAAATGGGCACGATTTGCCAATTTTATTATCGATAGAATTGTGGTTTATTTTATATTTTTCACTTTCGGTGCTGTTTCGGTGTTGTTGTTTGAAGTATTGAATATTGAATTCTTTATAAATATAACCGATCAGCTTGCGACACTCAGCAAATTCGAGGATATTCTTATCACATCATCTGTTTATATTCTTTATGTTTTTTTGATGGAATATCTTGCAAAAGGGAAAACCATCGGGAAATATATTACAGGAACTAAAGTAATAAGTATTGACGGTACAGAACCTACAATTCAGGATTATTTTATTCGTACAATTTCCAGATTGGTACCGTTCGACGGACTTTCTTTTTTCGGTGAAAACGGGTGGCACGACAGCTGGAGCAACACACGTGTCATTGACACTAAAAAATACAATGCCCAATTAAATATAAAGACCGAAATTGAATCTCTAGGAAATAAAGAAATAGCCTAAAATATTTGTTTGAATAATAAATTTCTTTATATTTGCACCACTAAAAAATGGTACTTTGGCCGAGTGGCTAGGCAGTGGTCTGCAACACCATCTACAGCGGTTCGAATCCGCTAGGTACCTCCAAAAAATCTTCAGTCTTTTGATTGAAGATTTTTTTATTAGCAAATAATTATGTTCGAAAACTGCTTATGACAAAGCGTTACAAAATTTTAACATTTCATTAACTTAAGCTTGGCTTCATAATTGAACATACCACAACATAATGTTGAAAAAAATTATAAAAATTTAAAATTCGAGTTATGAAAAATATAGTTTTAGCAGGTTTTTTATCAGTAATTACGTTGACGGCCTGTAAGAAAGATGACCAAGTTGCTGAAAAATCTCTGGAACAGCAAAAAATGGAGTTTCAAGCAAGACAGTTGGAAATAGAAAAGCAAAAATTGGCTATTGAAAAAGAGAGATTTGCTTATGAAGCTCAAAAAAGAGAAGATAGCATTGCTGAAGTTCAAAAAGCAAAAACAGCTGCAGCTGCTGCTCCTCAAGTGATTAGAGAAACAAAAACAATATATAGAGATCGTCCTGCAAGTTCAAGTAACGGAAATTATGCAGATAACGGAAGCACAGCTTCACAAGGAACGACTCAGAAAAAAGGAATCAGTGAGGCCGCAAAAGGAACTGCAATTGGTGTAGTGAGTGGTGCTGCTTTAGGTGCTATTGTAAATAAGAAAAACCGTGGTGGTGGTGCAGTAGTAGGCGGAATAATTGGTGGGGCAACAGGTTATACTTTAGGTAGAGCGCAGGACAGAAAAAGTGGCAGAGTTGAGCCAAGATAATTAAATATTTACAAAATATATTAAAGATTGCTTATTTTTAGGCAATCTTTTTTTATGCTTTTAGTCTTTCTTTCCGCAATTTTGCTCATCCCTACTCTTTCAGGTGTGGGAAAACTGTTTGAAAATATTTTTAGAACTCAAATTTTCGATGGGATTTCAGGAAAAATCTTAATCGGGATTTTCAGCGTCAGCCTGATCTGGACAATTATTGCATTTTTTGTTCCGTTGAATATATATGTAGAAATTCCGACGGTTTTGCTGGGTCTTTTTTACTTTTTTAAAGAAAAAATTTACCTAGATTTTTATAAATTTCCAAAAAAAGATCGTTTGCTAATTGCAGCTGGCTTGGTTGTCATTCTATTTTGCGGTTCCTTTTATCCTTATATTCTAGATCATTTCGGCTATTATTTACCTACTCTGCAATGGTTAAAAGATTATGGCCTTGTAAAAGGAATTTCAAACCTCGATCCTCTTCTTGGTCAAATGTCGATCTGGCATATTTTACAAGTTGGATTTTCAAATTTTTCAGATCCTTTTTTAAGGATTAATTCTATCTTATTAATTATTTATTTACTTTATATTGTTGAGAAAAAAACGTGGATTCAACTGTGTTTCATTCCTATTTTATTGTTGTTTTCGCAGTCTCCGAGCCCGGATTTGCCAGTAATTATTTTTTCTCTGATTATCTTAAATGAAATTCTGTCCGGAAACAAAACAGCAACTACACTTTTCGCTTTTTCGGTTTTTGTTTTTGCTATAAAACCAACGATGATTTGGGTTCCTGTTTTATGTTTTCTGTATTCTCTTTTTATTGTAAAATCAAGTTTAAAAATATTAATTCCCGGAATTTTCATTCTGTTTTTATTCTTTATTAAAAACATCTGGACTTTCGGATATCCTGTTTTTCCTGTTTCAATTTTAGATTTTGGTTTTAGCTGGAAACCAGATGCCGAACTTTTAAAAACATCATCCGAATTTGCCGTTCAAAAAACTTTTGATAATCAGTATTCTTTTGCAGAAATTCAAAAATTTTCATGGTTTGATTATGTTAAAAACTGGCTTTTTCTTGACGGAATAAAGTCGTTTATCAATATTCTTTTCATTATAAGTTTAATGATTTTTATAATTTTCTCTTTTATTAAAAGAAACAAAATCATTACATTTATCTGTATTTCATTGATTGCAAAAAGTATTTTGGTCTTATCATTTTCAGCACAATATCGTTTTTTTATTGATGTCTTTTTTGTGGTAATTTTCGTGATGCTTTTTGATTTTTTTACAAAAAGAAAATTCATTTTAATGTACTCATTTTTAACGGTAATTTTCGTTGCCTTTATTACATTTCCCACTTTTGTTAAAAGATATGTTCCAAGCTACAGAATGTCTTCTTTTATGGGCCCGTTTGAAAAAAAACAATTGTACAAGCCTTCTTTGTACGAGTTTAATAAATTTGATTCTTTTGAAATCGGCAACCTGAAATTCAATGTTTCCGAAAGATATCCTTTCAATTTTGACACGCCGCTTCCTGCAATTTCTAAAGATTTTATTTTCGATTATCAAAAGGCAGGAATTTTTCCTCAGCTTATCAACAAAAATGACATGCGAAAAGGTTTTATTTCTAAAAAGTTGACTGAAGCAGAAAAAAAACAACTCAAAAATATCGTCACCAAAATCAAAAATTCTTATAAATAGCATTTCTTAAAGACTTTATTATCTGAATAAAAAACGGTAATTTTGTACTATGTTCAATACTTTAGGTAATCTTCTCAGCCTTACGACTTTTGGTGAAAGTCACGGTTTGGCTTATGGAGGAATAATCAATAATTTTCCGGCCGGACTGGAAATCGATTTAGAGAAAATCCAATACGAGCTGGATCGCAGAAAACCGGGCCAGTCAGCAATCGTTACGCAAAGAAAAGAAAGCGATACCGTAAAATTTCTTTCAGGAATTTTTGATGGAAAATCAACGGGAACTCCAATTGGTTTTATCATCGAAAATGAAAATCAGAAATCAAAAGATTACGATCACATCGCCCATTCTTATCGTCCGAGCCATGCAGATTTTACTTACGATCAAAAATTTGGAATCAGAGATTATCGTGGCGGAGGAAAATCGTCAGCCAGAGAAACGATCAATTGGGTTGTTGCGGGCGCGCTTGCAAAACAGCTTTTGTCTGACATCGAAATCAATGCTTATGTTTCTTCTGTAGGCGAAATTTTCTGTGAAAAACCTTATCAGGCTTTAGATTTTTCTAAAACCGAAAGCAATGAAGTTCGTTGTCCCGATGCAGAAACTGCCGAAAAAATGATTTCAAAGATTAAAGAAATCAAAAAAGAAGGCAATACAATTGGCGGAACAATCACCTGTGTCATCAAAAACGTTCCTGTCGGAATTGGCGAACCTGTTTTTTCTAAACTTCAGGCTGAATTGGCAAAAGCAATGCTGAACATTAATGCCTGCAAAGGCTTTGAATATGGAAGCGGATTTTGTGGTGCAAAAATGACAGGAAGCGAGCATAATGATTTATTTAATGAAGATTTTTCTACAAAATCAAACCTTTCCGGAGGTATTCAGGGTGGAATATCAAACGGAATGGATATTTATTTCCGTGTGGCTTTCAAGCCTGTGGCAACGATTTTAAGACCTCAGGAAAGTATAGATAAAGAAGGAAATCCCGTAATTGTAGAAGGCAAAGGAAGACATGATCCTTGTGTACTTCCAAGAGCTGTACCCGTTGTTGAAAGCTTAGCCGCATTTGTGTTGGCCGATTTATTTTTGATCAACAAAACAAGAAATATCAATAACTTTTAAACCTAAAAACATTTTTAATGATGAAAAATTACTGGGATAAAGCCATAAATTTTGAAGAATATATTCAAAGCGGAAAAGAAAGACTTGAAAATCCTGTAAGCCAACAAGATATAGATTACAAACAATATTACGAATTAGGACTTCAAAGAATGGAAAGAACTTTAAAAAAGTACAGTCCGGATGAAGAACAATTGAACGGATTAAAGTCAAAAAACTTTGGCGGGAAAATTCTAATTATTTCCGAAACATGGTGTGGAGATGCGAGCGCAACCGTTCCTGCATTGGTAAAATTCTTTGAAGGAAAAAATGATGTCAAAATATTTTTGAGAGACAGCGATAAAAGTCTGATCAATCAGTTTTTAACCAACGGGACAGAATCAATACCGAAAGTTATCATTTTGGATAAAGATTTTAATGTGAAAGATTCTTGGGGACCACGCCCGAAATACGGAAAAGAATTATTATTAAAGTATAAATCTGATCCTGAAAACTACACAAAAGATCAGTTTTACAACGACTTGCAATTGTATTACTCTAAAAACAGAGGCAAAGATGCCGTTCAGGAAATATTAGAATTATTATGAAAAAAAATATAATTTATCTTGTTTTAATTGCAATTATTGGTGTAATTGCTTTTGTACCGGGAGTGAAAGATTCTTTAAGAGATATGTTTTTCCCGATTGCGACGATCGAAAATGCGGTGCATGTAAATGATGAAGATTATGATGTAGATTTACAGGGAATCAACGTCCCGAGCACCAATCTGAAAAATTTTAAAGGCAGGCCAGTTTTCCTTAATTTTTGGGGAACGTGGTGTCCGCCGTGCAGAAAAGAATGGCCTACAATTCAAAAATTGTATGATACGAGAAAAGAAAATGTAGATTTTGTCTTGATTGCCATGAAGGATGAAGAATCGGCGGTAAGAAAGTTCCTGAAAGAGAATAATTATACTGTTCCTGTTTACATTGCGCAAAGCCCGATCTCCGAAAAAATACTTCCAAAGGCGTTTCCTACAACTTTTCTTCTGGATCAAAACGGAAGAATATTAATTAAAGAAGATGCTTACAGAGATTGGAATACAGAGTCTGTTCATCAGTTTATTGATAACATTATCAAATAACTTTAACTATTTTTATAATTACTTGGTACAGAATTTGCGAAACTTAAGGAGTTAAGTTATTTAAAATCAAACACAAAATGAAATATTCAAAACTCAATTTAGCAAAACAGGCAATAGCTCATAAAGGCTTCGTAAAAAAAATACCTGACATTTTCAGAATGGTTAATATGTGGCGGAAAGGTCTTTATCAGACACGGTCAATTGACATTATCATACCATTATTAGGTTTGCTGTATGTCATTTCTCCAATAGATTTACTGCCGGAAATTGCGGTTCCCGTGCTTGGAGTGTTAGATGATTTGGCAGTTTTATCACTTGCAATTCCTAAACTCATCAGAGAAGTTGATAAGTTTCTGCTTTGGGAAGCACAACAGAAATACAGCTCAGAAAACAATAAAGTGATTGACGCACAAATCATTAAATAATTAATAAAAAAATATTTTTAAACTATTCCGATATCTTGGAATAGTTTTTTTGTAAATGTAATTATTGATTTTAAGTTTTAAATAACGTTTCTTTCTTCACATTTCCCAGTTCCCTTTCAAATCATTAAATTTGCAACATCTAATAATAAACAATGGAAAGTAAAAAAGAATTCTTTTTGGAGTGCTACAAGCTGGGCATCATCAAATTTGGAAGATTTACCTTAAAAAGCGGGATTGAAAGTCCTTTTTATGTAGACTTAAGACCTTTGGCTTCAGATCCTAAAATTTTAAAAAATCTTGCTAATTATTTACTGGAAATGCTTCCTTTGGATAATTTTGATCTGATCTGCGGAGTTCCTTACGCCGCGCTTCCGATGGCTACAGCAATGTCTCTGGAAAGCTACATTCCATTAATTATTAAAAGAAAAGAAGCCAAAGAATACGGAACTAAAAAAATGATCGAAGGTATTTACCAAAAAGGACAAAACTGTCTTTTGGTAGAAGATGTGATCACTTCCGGAAAGTCTTTGGTGGAAACCATTGCCGAAGTTGAGCAGGAAGACCTGAAAGTAGCCGACATTGTTGTTGTTTTGGATAGAGAACAAGGCGGGAAGCAACTTTTGGAAAGCAAAGGATATCGAGTGCATACTCTTTTCAATATTTCGGAGGTTTGTACAATTCTTCAGGAAGAAGGTGAACTTTCTGATGATGAAGTGAAAAGAATTCAGGATTTTCTTTTAGGACATCATATTCAGTTTGAAGAGAAAACAAGACTTTCTTATCAGCAAAAATTTGAGCAAGCACAGCATTCTGTTTCAAAAAAATTATTAGAAACTGCTTTAGCTAAAGAATCCAATCTTATTGCTTCGGCCGATGTTACAACGACTCAGGAATTATTGGATTTAGCCGAAAAAGTTGGTCCGCATATTATTGCATTAAAAACCCACATTGATATTATTTCTGATTTCGATTACCAAAAAACAATTGTCCCCTTAAAAGCTTTAGCTGTAAAACATCAGTTTTTATTAATGGAAGACAGAAAGTTTGCCGACATCGGAAACACACAAGAATTACAGTTTACAAGTGGTGTTTTCAAGATTACAGCTTGGGCAGATTTTGTAACTTCACAGGTGATTGGTGGTTTTGAATCTTTAGACTGCTTCAAAAATGTAGGTGTCGTTGCAATTATCGGAATGTCTTCAAAAGGCACCTTAACAACAAATAATTACAGAGAAGAAGCATTAAAAATTGCGCTTTCTCATCCGAATGTGATTGGTGGTGTTTCTCAGAACCAGCTTCCGGAAGAGATTTTGCTGTTCACACCGGGCGTCAATCTTGCAGATTCAGGTGACGGAAAGGGTCAGCAATACAATACTCCGGAGCATGTTTTCAAGATGCTTCATACAGATTTTATTATTGTAGGAAGAGGAATTTACAAATCTGAAAATCCTGAACAAGCCGCCGCACTTTATAAAAACGAAGGCTGGAATGCATATCTGAACAGCTTAGAAAAAAAATAGATTCTCAAGTTAAAATCATCCGAAATTCATTCAAAATAAGTTATATTTGGTGCTTTATCATTGTGTTGAAAAAGTTTAGTATTGGTCTTATTTTGTTTTGGGGAGTTGTACAGGTTTCTGCACAAAAAGACAGCATTTATATTGCTGCCAAATTATCTTCGGACAAAAAAATTCTGGAAATCAATCAGCAGATCGTCTATTATAATCACTCTGAAAAGCCTTTAGACAGCATAAAGCTACTCAATTGGGTTGCCGCATACAATAAAAGAGGAACTTCGCTGGTTTACAGAAAACTGGAGGATCGAAATAACAGCCTTCACTTTGCAAAGCCTTATGAGCTGGGTAAAGTTTTAGATCTAAAAATTAACAGCGCAGAGAATCAGCTTTCTGTCAGTAATTTATCGGAAGAAAATCTTTTTTTAGCTTTCCATCAACCATTAAAGGCTGGAGAAAGCATAAAACTACAATTGCAATATCAGATTCAGCTTCCTGATAAAAAATTTACAGGCTATGGAACTTCTGAAAATAATATCGCTTTAAAATATTTCTTTATTGTTCCGGATCATTTTGATCCGGACAATATTTCCAAAAGAAGCTACAACGATATTGAAGAATCGGTTAATTTTAATACACATTGGACTGTTAACTTTAATATTCCAAACAATTATTTTATCGAAAGTAATCTTCAGCAAACAAATAACTCTTTTAACGGATATTTGGATTCAGATCCTGAATTTGTTATTTCACAAGATCAGTTTCCAGTTGTAAAAGTAGATAACGAAGACATTAAAACCGAAATAAAATTCGGATATAATATCAATGCAAAGGAAATTCAGAACCTTGAATTTTTTCTTCCGCTTCATTTGAAATTTTTAAAGGAAAAGTTGGGTTTTGTGCCTCAAAAACTATTTATTTCAGATAAATTCAGAGCAAAGGAAGATTTCTTCGGAAGCAACGACATCAGTTTTTGGAAATTCAGATTTAAATTATTCACAGACGCAGAAAAAACAGATCTTGATTATTTTGGAATTATCACAAAGAAAATTCTGGATGAAAGCATTATTACTGATAAACAGGATCATCATTGGTTCAAAAACGGTATAAAATCATATCTCGAAATTCAGTATCTCAAGAAATTCTACAGCGAAACAAAACTTTTAGGCAACCTTCCTGAAACACGTATTTTAGGCATTAAGCCTTTAAAAATATTCAATGCTTCACGAGTAAAATTGTTGGATCGCTACGGTTTGGCCTATCAATATATCGTGTCTCAGAATCTGGATCAGAAAATTGATGAGCTGTTTACTGCTTTAAGCAATTTTAACGACATGGCGATAAGCAGCTTTGAAATGGGAAGCCTTTTCAGCTTTTCTGCAGACAAAATGGGTGAAGAAAGTTTTAACGATTTACTGAAAAAATATATTTCTGAAAACAGAGATCAGCAGATAAATCCTGAGGATTTTTTGAAACAGCTTGAGGAAAAAGAAGGATCAACAGAATATTTGACAGACTTTTTAAAACATAAAAACAGAGTCAATTTTAAGCTTAAAAAATTTAGGGCAAAAGACGATTCCCTTCACATCAGAATTACTAAAAATACAGACAAAGCAATTCCTGTAAAACTTGAAACACAGACAAAAGAAGGCGAAACAAAATCATATTGGATCGAAACAGAAGAAAATCAGAGACTAAAAACAGTTGATCTTCCTTCTGAAAATATCTATAAAATCACGTTAAATGATGATTATATTTTCCCTGAAGCCAATTATCGAGACAATTTTCTATACACAAAAGGAATTTTTTCAAATGCTAGAAAAATTAAATTTAAGCTGATAAAAGATATTCCAAATCCAGAGTTTAATGAAATTTATTTGAATCCTAGAATTCGCTTTACCAATACGTATGATAAGTTTTTGATCGGAATGAATTTTAAAAACCAGTCACTTTTTGATCAGAAGTTTTTATACTCCATCACGCCGTCATACAGTACAGGAACAGGAAAACTGACAGGTTCAGGAGCTGTATCCTACTCTTTTTTGCCTGCTGAAAGCATCATACGAAGTCTTACTTTTGGTGTTTCCGGGTCTTATTTTCATTATGATTTTGATCTTGCCTATCGAAAAGGCTCATTATATTCAAATATCAATTTCCGAAAAGATCCCAGAAGTACAGTGAGCAGAGGAATCGGACTTTCTTATAACTATTTTGAAAGAGATCTGAACGAAAAAATGATCGCCAACCGCGATTACGGAAAATACAATGTCTGGACGCTCGGCTACGGATATTCCGACAACCAGATGATTCACGAAAAAAGCTTCAGCATAAGTACGCAGGGAATGGAAGATTTTAATAAAATCACTGCCGAAGCTTTCTACAGGTGGGAATTTGCACCGAAACAGAAATTAAGCCTCCGCTTATTCGGTGGATATTTTGCAAGAAATGAAACTAGAAACAATACTTTTGATTACGGGATTTCAAGAGTTTCAGACTATTCTTTTTCCTATAATCTCCTTGGACAGAGCGCAACGGGAGGAATTCTTTCACAACAATTTGTTTTGGCTGACGGCGGTTTTAAATCTTTCATTCCGGGAACAGTCAACCAGTGGATCACTTCATTTAATGTAGACACCAGCGTCTGGAAAATTTTTCATGTATATGCCGATGCGGGAATCTATAAAAATAAAAATAATCCGACTCAGTTTATTTGGGACAGCGGCGTAAAAGTAAGGCTGATTCCTGATTTTCTTGAAATATACTTCCCTGTACAATCTTCTTTAGGTTTTGAGCCTGGCTTTAAAGATTATGGAAGACGCATCAGATATACTTTGATTTTAAATTTAAGTACAATTATCAATGCCGCAAGAAGAGGCTGGTATTAAAATAAAAAACAGCTGCGATTTACAGCTGTTGATTTATCTAAAAGAATCTCAGATCAGTCTTTCAATATTTTCTGAGAAACCGGCTGGTTATTTACTGTACCCGTAACAATATAATTGCCTTTTGGTAATTCAGAAACATCTAAAACAGAAATATCTTTCCCAGAAGTTACTTTGATAACAGCTCCAACATTGTTATATATTTTTATATTCTTCACATCAGCGTCGAAAACAATTTCATTTTCTTTCACAAACGAATTTTTAATAAAATTAAACTTGCTGGTAGATTCATAGATATCAGAAACTGCCAATGTTCCTGTTCCAGGAGATGCAGCTGCAATGGTAAAATCGATTGTATTATTATTTGTATCGCCTGAGATTCTGGTAATTGAAGTTAATGTTGTCGGTGAAGGTGCCGGCCCAGAACCTTCATACTGATCCGCTGAACCATACCCCACAAAATCTAAGACATTCAACGAAGTAGGACCTGTAACCTGTGTAGAATTATTGGCTAAAACAATTTTACCAGAGGTCACTGCAATGCCTATTCCCACAGAAGGATTTGGAGTTCCGTTAAAATTAATAACAGTTGTTGCAATAAAGTTTGGATTCGGCAAATTTACCGTTCCGCCTCCGCCCGTAGCTTCCTGAATCAGGTAAGTCTGTCCGGGACTTAGTGTAATATTGGGCAAAGTGTGATATTGGGTGAAAGCACCAACAGCAGGTGCATATTGTATGGTAGCACCACTCAGTGACGCAGTAGCTGCTCCTATATTTTTGAGTTCTATAAAATCATTTTTCAATGTTGAACCTGCATTTCCTCCTCCTCCATATATTTCGTTTATTACAATCTGAGCATTCGAAAATGCAACTATCGAAACAAATCCGATAAAAGTAAATACTTTTTTCATTTTAATATTATTTTAGGTGATTGATTTAATTAAAAACAAAAATAATACCATATTAATAAATTATAATGAATAAAAATAAATTATAATTAAATTACCACCAAATAATAAAAGATTACTTATCAAAAAACTACCATTTTAGTAAAATATTTTTAAAATTAAATGTAATTTTCCTTTTGTAATTCTGTGATATTAAAAGTCCTTTTGCAGAGTCCTTTTTTACAAGTTGACCGAACATATTGTAAACATCCGCTTTCACTATTTGAAATAACTATTAAGACATTTTTAATTTAAAACAACCTTAATGTTAATTTTTTGTCAGTAATACTAAAACCCCTGTCATTCACATTTTTTATCTATTTTTACCAATTATTTAAAAGACTTGCGGAATTCTGTTCTGATTTTCCTGATTTTTTTTATGGGCTTATTTTCGAGTAACGCTCAGATTTTCACATGGAAAAACCCCAACATTCCTGAAGACAGTCTCAAAAAAGACAGCATTCTCGCTGCAAAGCTAGAACAGGATATTTTTGCAAAAGACACGATGGATTTTGTAAAGACAAGTAACAGAATAATTGTAGATGAAGCTGTACTTGCAAGAAATGATAAAAAAAGATTTTTAGGAGAATTGAATTCTAAAGGATCAATCATTCGGGGAATCACGTTTGGTAATAATCAGGGGCAATCTGTACAAAGCTCGATGGATCTGCAGATTTCCGGAAGGTTATCAAAAGATGTGACGGTTTTAGCGAGTATTTCAGATCATAATTTACCAATTCAGGCAGACGGATATACACAAACTCTGGAAGAGTTTGACAAAATTTATATGCAGCTTAATATTAAGGATAAATCTATTCTCAGAGCCGGACATCTGGATTTGATGGATGATAAGAATTATTTTGCTAAATATCAGAGACGAAGCATGGGACTTCAGTTTCAGACACAGTTTGGGAAAGAAAATAAAACTTTTGCAGACATTTCGATGGGCGTTGCACGAAGTGAATTTCACAGAATACGTTTTCAGGGTGTTGAAGGAAATCAGGGACCTTATCGATTGACGGGTAAAAATGGTGAACAATTTATCACTTTGATATCAGGTTCTGAACAGGTTTTTATCGACGGAATTCTGATGAAACGCGGTGAAAATCAAGATTATATTATCAACTACAATACGGGTGAAGTTACTTTTACCAGCTTCCGTCCTATTTTCCAGCAAAATTTTATCACGATTTCTTTTAATTATACCAATCGTAACTATTCCAGATATTTATTTACAGGAAACCTGCAACATCAACGTGAAAAATTCCGTGTTGGCTTAAGCTGGTTTATGGAAAATGATAACAAAAATGCTCCTTTAGCTCTAAACTTATCCAAAGAAGATGAGCAAATTTTGGCTGATGCCGGGAATAATCTCGATTTGATGTACGCTCCATCCGGTGTGGTTGCAGAATATGATGTCAATAAAATCCTGTACAGTCTTGTGCAGGATCCGAACGGAAATTATTATCAGTTTTCGACTGATCCTACGCAGACATTATATCAGGTTTCGTTTACTTATTTTGGAGTTAATCTGGGAGATTATAAGCTTATTCAAACCACTAATAACGGTCGTGTTTTCGAATATGTCGGTCCAAATTCCGGAGATTACCGTGCTGTAAGAAAGTTGCCTTCGCCGCAAAAGTCTCAGGTGTATACAATGAATACCGAATATTTATTAAAAGACGGAAAAGTTGGAGCAGATATTTCGTTGAGCAATTACGATATCAATTTGTTTTCTTCGAAAGATTCTGATCAGAATATCGGCTACGCAGCAAGAATATTCGGAAATAAAACATTTACAAAAAATACTTGGAAAGGTACACCAAGCTTCGAATATCAATATATCGACAAACAATTTCATATTCTTGACCGCATCAATGATGTTGAGTTTTCAAGAGATTTTAACCTGACGCAAGAATTCAGCGGAAGAACTCAAAACAGGTTTATTTTTAGTTTTTTAAACAAATGGAATAATAAATCTACTTTAAATTACCGCATCAATTATCTGGAAGAGCAGGATGCCTATAAAGGTGTAAAAAATGACGTAGATTTTGGCTGGATCAAAGGAAAATTCCTTACAAAAGGAAATTTATCTTATCTGAATACCAATTCGACACTTCAGGATACAAAGTTCATCCGTGGAGGCGCCGCAACGGAATATACCGGCCAAAAAGGAAGCTGGTCTCTTGGTGGAAGCATGGAGCATAACGAAAAGAAATACAACGAGACACAAGTAATGGATGTCACCAGTTTCAGCTGGAAAGAGCTTTTTGTGCAGAAAAAAATTGGTGACAGCACAAGAACGAAACTTTTGGCTAAAATGTATGTAAGAGATAATGACTCGGTGCGCGACAACCGACTTCAGAATATGAACAGGATTTTAGGCTTCATGGCAGAAAGCCAGTTGATTAAAACAGAAAGAACCACCTTAAACGCTTTACTTCACTACAGAAAATTCTTCTATAAAAATGATGATGTAGACATGAATCAAAATAAAGATTTTGTCGTTGGAAATATTTTATACAATCAGCAGCTTTTCAAAAATGGTATGCGTTTGCAGGCGTTTTATGAATTAGGAAACGGACAGGAAGCGCAACGGGAATTCCAATATATAAAAGTTACCGACGGACAGGGAATTTACAAATGGACAGATTATAACGGCGACGGAATTCAGCAGATTGATGAATTTGAAATTGCCGAATATTCGGATTTGGCGCAATACATCAGGATTTACACCAATTCGGTCCGCTACATTCCTTCCAACAAAAACAAACTGCAGCTGGCATTATTTGTCAATCCGTCAATTGTTTTTAATTCTGAAAATAAATTCTTAAAACGATGGAATTTTAATATTTCACTCAACTCTCAGAATTCTTATTTTAAAAGAGACAAAGTTTTAGTTTTGAATCCGTTCGAAAAAAGTGAGGATCAGATTTTAAAGAATCAGAATATTTTGGCCTCGGTACAGTTTAATCCTACCGAAAAGTCCGGCTGGAATGGTAATTATCGTTTTATTGCCAACGACAACCTCATCAACGCCAATTTCAGTAATGAAGAAAGAAATCAAACCTCACATTTTGTGAATATCGGATATTGGTTCAATAAAGAATTCCGTGTTGATTGGGAAAATTCTGTGCACGATTTACAAAATTCTTCGCAACTTTTTGCAACAAGAGATTACAGACTCAGTAATTTTGAGACCAAGCCAAAAGCAACTTATAAGTTTACAGATGCTATTCAGGCTGAGTTTTCTTCAGCTTACCGTGAGAAAAAAAGAGTGGATGGCGAAGAGTTTTTAAAAGCTTTCGACATTACCGGAACCATACAGTGGGAACGTAAGAAAACTTCCATCAGGGGGAATTTCTCTTTTATTAACAATGATTTTACAGGGAACAATTTCAGTATCGTCGGAAATCAGATGCTCGATGGTCTGAAGCCCGGAAAAAATCAGGTTTGGAGCGTATTTGTACAACAGGCAATTAATTCTTTTTTACAACTAAACTTAAATTATGAAGGCCGAAACTCCGGCGACCGTACGATTCATATCGGAAGCATGCAGGTAAAAGCAAGCTTTTAATGAAGGTTTTATTGAAGATCAAACTACCCTTCTAAAAACAACAGTTGATTAAAAATATTTTTTGAATAAAACAAAACCATTTTAATTGCAAATTATCTGTTTTTAGACAAATCAGAAAGTTGTTTAGTAGCAAATCAATTGTTTTTAAATCAAACACAAAACTGTTTGGTTACAAATCATCTGTTTTCAAACAAATCAAAAAGTTGTTTGGTCGCAAATCAATTGTTTTTAAATAAAACACAAAACTATTTGGTTATAAATCATCTGTTTTTAAGTAAATCAAAAAGGTGTTTTGTGACAATCGATATGTTTTTAGATCAAACACAAACTGTTTGGTTACAAATAAAAGGCAAGGACGACTTTCCTACTTCTAATCCTAAGCCCAAACTCTTTCACTTTAAAACTCTCAGACTTAGAACACCTTCAATATTTTCCCTATATTTGTTCAGTAATAAACACGGGGTGCCGCAAGGCTGAGATCATACCCGATGACCTGATTTGGATAATGCCAACGTAGGGATGTCTGCTTAAAATTTCATTTTATGCTTTATTCGTTCGCATGCTTATCCATGATCTGAACTGCTGAATAAATCAATAAAAATAAAATGGAAGTAACAAAGTATTCCGGAGAACTTATCCCCCAACAAGACAAAAACTGGCAAGGAAGACCCGAATGGTTTTTCAACCGCGAACACACCGATACCTACGAATTGTGGTATGAAGGTCGATACAAACGTGCCGAAATCTGGCAGAAAAAAGTAATGGAGCAGCTTGTCTCCAAAGATCAGAGAGTAAAGACGCTTTTAGAATTCGGTTGTGGCACTACCCGATTTACACGTTGGTGGAAAAACATAGGAATTGAAGCAACCGGAGGAGATATTTCGCCGTTGATGCTTTCTCAGGCGGTTCATCTTTTTGAAGGCGATCTGGTGATGGCAGATTCTCACTTTATGCCTTTTAAGGATCATACTTTTGATTCATTAGCGTTTATCACAACATTTGAATATTATAAAGATCCTGTGAAAGTCATCAGAGAAGCAGCCCGTGTTGCCAAATACGGAATTGCAATGGGTATGATGAACAGAAATTCCCCGAAAGTTGCCCGCAGAAGAGTTCAGCAGTTGTTTGGGAAAAACCCTTTTTATGTAACGGCAACTTTTTATACTCCTAAAATGCTGACTGAAATTATCGAAAAAGCTTTGGCCGGAAGAAAATATACGATTGAATGGACCTGCACAGGACTTCCGAAGTGGTTCCCCGTACAACAATGGAATGTTCCTGTTGGCGATTTCTTTGGTTTGTATATTCAGCTAAATGATGTGGAATGAGCGAAACTTTAGGCAAAATAAATCATTCCCAATTTGAAGATTTCCTGAAACAACGATGCGGAAAAGAGCGCGACGAAGTGCAAGTTGGTCCTGAGTTTGGCGTTGATGTTTCCGTCGTTGATCTTCATGGCGGAAAAGCGATGGCTTTGACGAGTGATCCGTTGTCATTGATTCCTTCTTTGGGCTTGGAAGAATCGGCCTGGCTTTCGGTACATCTCATGGCAAATGATATGGCGACAACAGGCTTTGCGCCAATGTATGGTCAATTTGTATTGAATCTTCCGGCTCATTTGTCTAAAAATGATTTTGAAAATTATTGGAATTACATTCATCAGTTCTGCAAACACATTGATGTAAGCATTACCGGCGGACATACAGGATTTATTGAAGGACAAAACTCCACCATAGCAGGCGGCGGAACATTTATTACCATTGCTTCGAAAGAAGATATTTTAGTCTCAAAATATGCCAAACCGGGCGACTCTATTTTAGTTACAAAAACAAGTGCACTTTCATCTTCAGCAATTTTAGCGATGAGCTTTCCTGAAACTGTGAAAAATAAAATCGGTAAGGAATTTTATTATTCCGCCTCGGCTTCGTTTTATGAAACCTCATCATTGAAAGATGCTTTAATGGCAGTTCGTAATGTAAATTCCGGAGTTACCGCAATGCATGATGTGACGGAAGGTGGAGTTTTGGGTGCGATTTACGAATTGGCCGTTGCTTCAGGAAACGGCGCAAAGATTTATAATGAAAAGCTGCCGATCGGTGAAGTTCAGTCAGCGGTTTGTAATTTATTTTCTTTAGATCCGAGATATTGTATTGGCGCCGGTTCTATGATTATTACCTGTGAAAAAGAAAAGGCTTCGGAAATTATTTCAAGATTAGAAGCTAATCATATTGCCTGTGCAGAAGTTGGAACGATTACCGAAAAATCAAAAGGAATTAAATTAATTGAAAATGAAAAAGCAAGCAATATGATTTATCTCGAAGAAGATCCTTATTGGAAAGTATTTCTTAACGCTTACAAAAACGGCTGGAAATAATGACAAAGCAAATCATACAATCCGGAATTTATTTAATTATCGATCCTTCGATAGATGAAAACATTCTTTTTGCAAAATTAAATATTATTATAGAAGAAAACATTTCTGCCATTCAGGTCTGGGATAATTTTAATGAAGATCAAAATATTGAGGAACTGCTTTTGAAAATTTATGAGATTACTTCGTTCAATAACATTCCTTTGATCATCAATAACCGTTACGAATATTTAAAACAAATTCCTTTGGCCGGAGTTCATTTCGACGAAGTTCCTGACAATTTGAATAAAATTAAAAAAGAAATTAACCGTGATTTCATTATTGGAATTACCTGCAATAATGAACTTTCAAAAATAGAATATGCCGAAAAACATCAGTTTGATTATATTTCTTTCTGCTCAATGTTCCAGTCAAAAACCGCAAACAGTTGTGAACTGGTGAAATTTGAAACGGTTCAGAAAGCAAAAAGTATTTTTAGCGGAAAAATCTTTCTTGCCGGAGGAATTGATTTAAATAATATTAAAAATTTAAAAGAATTAAATTATGACGGAATCGCCGTTGTTTCAGGAATAATGAATGCTGAAAACCCTTCAGAAACCATTAAAAATTACCATCAAAAAATTAAAAAGTAAAACAATGAGAATAAAAACCATAGAAAAATTGTGCTGCCCGTTTGATAAAGCAGATTTAGAATTCACCATCATTTCGCAGGACAAAACTGAAAACATCATTGAAGGTTTACTGATTTGTGACAACTGCAAAAGAGTCTACCCGATCATCAGCGGAATCCCCATTATGTCACCCGATGAATATCGAGAATTTAAGCTTGAACAGCCGGTTTTAGAACGTTGGGAAAAACATTTGAACGGAAAGAAAGTTGAGAATTTCAGGCTGATTTCGTAACGATAACAGCAATAGATAATTTCAAATTCCTGAAAGTTTAGAATTTCGTAAATTTGCCGCATGATAAAAATAGGCAACATAGAACTGCCGGAATTTCCGCTTTTGCTCGCTCCGATGGAAGATGTAAGTGATCCTCCGTACAGACGACTGTGTAAATTGCATGGCGCAGATTTGATGTATTCGGAATTTATCTCTTCTGAAGGCTTAATTCGTGATGCCATCAAAAGCCGAAAAAAGCTGGATATTTTCGATTATGAAAGACCTGTAGGAATTCAGATTTTTGGTGGTGATGAGGAAGCGATGGCGATGTCTGCAAGAATTGTAGAAACCGTAAATCCTGATTTGGTGGACATCAATTTTGGTTGTCCTGTAAAAAAAGTGGTTTGCAAAGGTGCCGGAGCCGGAGTTCTGAAAGATGTTGATATGATGGTTCGTTTGACAAAGGCTGTTGTAAGTTCTACAAATCTCCCTGTGACGGTGAAAACCCGTTTGGGGTGGGACAGCAATTCAATCAACATCGATGAAGTGGCTGAACGTCTTCAGGAAACTGGTATCAAAGCGTTGACCATTCACGCAAGAACCCGCGGACAGATGTACAAAGGTGAAGCTGACTGGGAACATATCTCAAGAATCAAGCAAAACCCAAACATTGAAATTCCTATTTTTGGAAACGGTGATATCGATTCTCCCGAAAAAGCTTTAGAATATAAAAGTAAATATGCGTGCGACGGGATTATGATCGGTCGTGCGGCAATCGGATATCCGTGGATTTTTAATGAAATCAAACATTTCTTTGCAACCGGAGAACATCTTGATGCCCCTACAATTTCAGACCGACTTTTAGCGGTCCGTCAACACGCTGAATGGAGTGCAGAATGGAAAGGCGAGAAATTAGGACTGATTGAAATGAGACAGCATTACAGCAATTATTTCCGAGGAATTCCTCACTTTAAAGATTTCAGAAGAAAGTTTCTTGAGGTTTATTCCTTGGTAGAAATGGATGAGGTGATCAAGGAAACGCAAGATTTTTACGAGGAATATCAGGCGCAGCAGGTTTGATTTAAATTTTATTTTTAATCATTAAGATTTATTAAGAAGTTCAGAATATTAAGCTGAGCTTTTGCTTTAAGCAGAGTGATCAATTAAAAATCTATATGATTTTTTCTTGACGAAAACTTAGCTTACTTCAATGTTCTTAATGGTTCAAAAACTTTACATAAAACAACAAAACCCATCAGAAATCTGATGGGTTTGTTATATATATTCAATTATTTAATACTCTTCTGATGAATTTTCATTCTTTAGTAAAGCGAGAGCCGAAGAAGTTCCTATTCTTTTGACACCTAGATTGATCATCTTTTCGGCATCTTCAGGGTTTCTCACTCCGCCAGCGGCTTTTACCGGAAGCTTTCCTGCGTTGGCTAGCATGATTTTGATACCCTCGAAAGTTGCTCCGTTGGGTTTTCCGTCTTTCGTTTCGTAAAAACCTGTAGAAGATTTTACGTAAATTTTAGACAAATCATGTTCAGAAAAATTTTCTTCTGCCCAGTTGGAAATACTTTTTGTAAGATCAGCAATTTGTTGGTTATCTAAAGCTGCGATTTCGATAATCCATTTGGCAACTTTATGATTTTCGATGCACAGTTGTGTACATTCCAAAAATTCTTTTTTTACTAAATCTACATTTCCTTTCAGATATGCATTATAATTAATCACAAAGTCTAATTCATCTGCACCATCCTGAATTGCTTTGGAAGCTTCAGCCAGTTTTTCTTCAACAGAATAATTTCCCTCGTGGAAGCCAATCACTGTTCCCACGGCTACATTAGAGTTCCTTTCCCGAATATATTTCTTTATTTCAGAAACATATTGAGGGCGTATCATTACCGCAAAAATATTTTTACCAATTGCTACCTGTGCAATATCTTTTAGTTTCTGTATTGTTTCTTCTTCGGTAATACCAGATTGAGAAGGAGTTTTTAAATAAGTTGAATCTAAATATTGCGCAATGTTCATGGTAAAATTATACTTTCAGTTGTCTTGAAATACCTTGCTCTAAAGATATAAAAGTTTCCGTTCTTGTAACGCCTTTTAATTTTTGAAGCTTGCTAAGAATTTCCATCAAATGATCGTTGTCTTTACATAATACTTTTAGGAAAATAGTATAATTCCCTGTTGTATAATGTGCTTCAACTACTTCATTTACTTCATTTAGAGCTTTTACAACTTCAGGATAATGACCTGGCTGATCAAGAAACATTCCGATATATGACACTACTTTGTATCCTATTTTTTTAGGATTCAGGAAAGAGATAGAATTCTCAATAACGCCCGCGTGCTCTAGTTTTTTTATTCTTTGATGCACTGCTGTAGTCGAAATCCCTACTTGCTTAGATATGTACGCTAAAGAACTTTTAGCATTGTCCATAAGCATGTAAATAATTTCTTTGTCCAAAGGATCTAAATGATAACTTGTACTGCTTGAATTTTTCATATTATTTTAATTATTACCTTAATTATTATTTATTTCTTAATGCTACAAAAACCGGAAAATGATCACTGTATCCACCCAAATAGCGAGTTCCTGCATATGTCCTGAAAGGCCTTTCGCTATACATTTTGTCTCTGCTTCTTATTTTTTCGGGTTTAAATATTTCTGCATCATAAAAAGACAGTGTATTATTTTCCTTAAAAAAAGATTTAGACAGTAAAATCTGATCAAACAAAAGCCCTGATTTATAATGAAAAGCTGAATAATTCTCAGTTGAAAACAACTCCTGAAAAGGATTTTCCAGTACTTTCTGATGGGTATCGTCAAAAAGTATTTTTATCAGATTTTCATCATTCGGGTTCTCATTAAAATCACCACATAAAATGACGTTTTCCTTATCTACATTTATTATTTTTAAAATTTTACTCCTTATTTCATTCAGAATAAAATTTCTTTTTGGCTGATTCACATCTTTTTCTCTCTTTGAAGGCAAATGAGCTACAAAGATATTGATGATCTCTTCCTTATATTTTACTTTTGAAAACAGCACATCTCTTGTTGTGTCATAGTTTTCAGGGTTTTTATCTTCAATTTCGAAGAAAAATGTAATGGCTTCAGAATCTAATATTTCGATCTTCGATTTATTATAAAGCAGCGCAACATCTACTTTCCTTTCATCCATTGAATTATAGTGTACAATCCCGTATTCTGAGTTGAATGGCTGCATTTCTACAAGATCTTCTAAAACTTTCCTTCCAGAAATTTCAGATAACCCGATCATACAAGGCAATACACCGGCCTCTTCTTTCATCAGCTGAAAAACATGGGAAATTTTGAAAAGCTTGTCTCTGTACTTTCTCTCGTCCCAATTTCTCAGGCCCGACTTTGTAGGATCCAACCTGTGAACCCGTGCCGGATCTGGCAAAAACAAGTTTTCTACATTATAAAAAGCAAACAGTTCCATCCCTATTTTCTGTTGACATCTGATTTTTTAATTTCAGACTGTAAATTTATTGTTTTTTTTAATATGAATAAATATTTTATAATTAATTTTTCATAAAAAAGCTATAAAATTTGGCATTATCGTAAGGTTGTTAAACAATTTGAGCAAAAATTCCACTTATAATAAAATTATTTTTACAAAAAAACACCAAATAAATTCTGAAAAATAAGTTAAAAAATTAAAATCTGTAACCGATTGCATGAAATTAATATTGTTTTTAACTTAAATAATTTAAATTAGATCAGGACGTTTTTCCTGAGTTATCCGTACAGCCTCTTCATGTCTCCATTCTTCGATTTTAGCAAAATTTCCGCTCAACAAAATTTTAGGAACATCCAAACCTTTATAAGATTCGGGGCGTGTGTATATCGGAGGCGAAAGAAGATCATCCTGAAAGCTGTCCGTCAAAGCACTCTGCTCATCATTTAAAACTCCCGGAACGAGGCGAATAATCGAATCTGCAAGAACGCAAGCTGCCAATTCACCACCGGTAAGCACGTAATCTCCGATCGAAATTTCTTTTGTGATGTGCAGATCTCTTACTCTTTGATCGATACCTTTGTAATGCCCGCAAAGAAAAATCAGATTATTTTTTATAGAAAGAGAATTGGCTATTTTCTGATTGAGCGTAACGCCGTCCGGAGTAAGATAAATTATTTCGTCATAATCCCGTTGAGATTTTAGTTCAGAAATACATTTATCCAAAGGCTCCACCATCATTACCATTCCAGCACCGCCACCATAAGGCTCATCATCGATTTGTCTGTGTTTGTTAATCGACCAATCTCTCAGCTGATGGAAATGCACTTCTACCAAACCTTTATCAACTGCTCTCTTCAAAATAGAAGTTCTGAACGGACTTTCCATCAATTCTGGAAGTACGCTTATTATATCAATCCTCATTGCTGCGTATTATTTTTTTTATTCGGCGAAATGATTAATCGTAAGGATGAATCTTTATTAAAATAGCTCCACATCCAATTAAAAAATATTGCCAGTTTATTTCGAACGCTCAAAATAAGCATTAAATGTAAAAACATCCAAAAATACCAAGCAAAAAGTCCCTGAAATTTGATAAAAGGCAAATCGACCACCGCTCTGTGTTTTCCGATTGTGGCTAAAGAGCCTTGATCATCATATTCATACTTTTTCCAATCAGCACTATTTTTTTTCAAAAGATTTTTTCCGAGGTTTTTCCCTTGATTTATCGCCACATTGGCTACTTGTGGATGCCCTTTTGGATATTTTGGGGTTTCCATATAAGCAATATCGCCGATTGCATATATATTTTCATATCCTTTTATTTTATTGAAACGGTCGACAATATATCTGTTTCTCACCAACTTTTCCGAAGGAAAGCCATCAACCACATTTCCTGTAACTCCGGCTGCCCAAATAACGTTATTTGACGGGATTTCTTTTCCGCTTTTCAGGTAAACTCTGTCTCCGTCGTAATCGGTCACTACTTCGCCACTCATAAAATCTACACCTAATTCTTTAAGGTATTGTTCAGATTTTTGTTGCGCTTCAAGGCTCATCACGGCCAACGGTTTTTCGGTAGAACTTACCAAAATAATTTTAAGCTGCCCAAAATTCATATACGGATAATCCCGCGGCAGAATTTCTTTTTTCATTTCCGAAAAAGCTCCGGCCAACTCTACACCGGTCGGTCCACTTCCCACGATTACAATATTCCAGTTTCCGTCGTCGCTGCGGCTTTTTTCGAGAATCAGCTTTTCAAAAGTCATCAAAACATGATTTCTGATACTGATGGCTTCCTGAGTATTTTTCATCCCGAAAGCTTTACTTTCAAGATCTTTATTTCCGAAAAAGTTGGTTTTGCAGCCTGTTGCAATAATTAATTTATCATAAGTAAATTCTGCTTCATCAGTAATTACCTTATTTTGGGCGGGAATAATTTGCTTTACATCCGTTAAACGAAACTGTGTATTTCTGGATCGCTGAAAGATTTTTCTGAATGGAAAAGAAATATTGGATGGCTCTATCCTTCCGCACGCTACCTGATAAAAGAGCGGCTGAAACATGTGATGGTTTACCTTATCGAGAACGATTACTTTTTTGTTTTTGTTGTTTAAAGTCTTCGCAAGCTGCAGCCCCGCAAAACCTCCTCCGATGATGATGATCTTTTCGCGTGTTTCCATAGTACACAAATTTACTGATTTTGTTTAGTAATTTATAGTCTTAAAAAGTTAGTTTTGCAAAACTTTATGAGCCCTAAAAAGTACACCAAAAAAACTGCCAAAAAGATCCATAAAAAACGACGCAATCATTATTTTCTGCGGCGGAAAATTCTTTTGGTTGTTTTGTTGATTGCATTGATCGGAACGGGATTATATTTAAAACAATCGATCAGCTATTATTATGCTTTATATTTTGACAAATTCACACACAAAAAGCTTTATAACAGCGAGAATGAAAGTTTAAGAATTCAAAAAATCCTTAGTAATAATCTTGATAAAACTTATGGTTTTGATATTTCGCATTATCAGAATAAAGAAGATATAAGCTGGGACAGTTTAAGCATTGGAAACAAAACCATTCCTCTGGAATTTGTCGTAATGCGTGCAACGATGGGAAACCGAAGTGCCGACAAACATTTTAATGATTTTTGGGAACTGGCAAAAAAGCATAATCTGATCCGTGGTGCTTATCATTTTTACCGAGCTGATGAAGATCCTATTATTCAGGCAAATAATTTTCTGAAAAACGTGAAACTGGAAAGCGGCGACCTTCCGCCTATTTTGGATATTGAAAAAATTCCCAAACGAAAGTCAAACAAAAAGTTGGTGGAAGATCTGAAAATCTGGTGCAAAATCGTAGAAGAAACTTATGGTGAAAAACCGATTATTTACACATATTATCATTATTATAAAGACTTTTTAAAAGGCGAATTTGATGATTATCCGCTTTGGCTGGCTAATTATAACGACGTTCCTGCGCCATCTCCTGATGATAAATGGGATTTTTGGCAATTTACTGAAAACGGAATTGTTTACGGGATCAACACCAAAGTCGATATTGATATTTACAATGGTGGAATCTGGTCTTTGAAAAGCCTGACGTTGGATTAAATTATTTTTTAAAAAATTCAAGAATATTACTCAGTTCGTCTTTTTTAGAATCCATCTTCATTTTTACTGTTTTTATCTACTTTTACGTCAATATTGATAGCCGGAGCTGCAATGCTGAGCTTTTGCCAGTCACCGTAAAACTTCCTCATAAAACCCGCTCTGAATAAAGCTGCACTGATGAAAATACTGCCTTCAAACTCTTTCAAAAACTGAATTCCAACAAAAAATTTTCCCTGAACCCAAATGTTTTTATCATTGACATCCAATGTGAAAGTTCCTTCTTTTATCTGATCTTTAGTCAATTCAACAGTGATTTCTTCTTCCAGAATATTTTTATCGGGCAAGCCGTTTTTCTCGTTGTAAATACTGTAACGAAGCAAAACCGGTCTGTCGGATGTAAATTCTGCAATATTCAGATTGATATTTTTTATTTTTGCTTTCTTTTTTGTGTGAAATTCCAACGCGGTTTCTCCAAGAAAATCGTCTTTGCGAAGCTGTGGATTTACCGAATACACAATACTTTTGGTTTTCGTATTGACGCCCCAATTTTTATCAACGAGCTTTTTGGGCGTGATTTTCACTTCCTGAATATTTCTAAATTTTTCTTTTAAAAATATCTGTTGCTGATTTGCTTTTACGAAATTCTGTACCGTTTCCGTATAAGTTTCGAATCCTGCAACTTCGATTTTCAGCTTACCGGAAAAATTGGTTTTAGAAAGATCAATGGAAAAATTTCCCTTTTCGTCGGAAATCACACCAATATTTTCATACTCAACACCAATTTTAGCATAAGGAATCGGCTGATTATCTTCTTTTGACAAAACAGTTCCTGAAATCACTTGCGCCTGGCTGAAAATTACAGCAAATAACAAGATTAAAAAATTGAGTTTTTTCATAATAAAGTTTGACACAAAAATCATTATTTCAGAATAAAAATCTTCATAATATCTTATTAAATTTAATGATGATTCCGTTAAATTTAATATAAAAAAATCACGGGTTTGTGAACCAACTTAAATATTATTTGAAAGGTTTTCGCTGAATCCATTTAATTTCTGGATTTATCGAAGTAAATATTTTTTCAATAAAGTGATTGATAAACTTGTTTTTATGTTTTATCAATCCAAAAATCTTCACCGGCTCGGCACCAATTGTCGATTTTATTTCTAAAGCAGTTCTACCAAAAATAATGCGCCGGAATCTTCCATTAATTCCAAACTCAACCATATCCAAAAGCATATTCAGATAGATTTGTTTTTGTTTCTGCAAATCTTTATTGTAGCCTAGAAAATAAGTGTCAACATCTTTTTTGTTGAGGATTAAAGTATAAAAACCAATCAGATTTTCATTCAGATAATAACCAAAAACCCTGAAATTTTCTCGCAAGTTTCGCTTCATACTTTCAAAATGATTTTCTGTAAGGAAAAATGTATTGAAAGGAGCATTTTCGGCAACATTTTGATACAAAATATTCATTTCCTTCTGATGAATTTTTATATCGTCGAGATTCATTTCCTTTTTTTCAATTCCAAAGCTTTTTTTCTTTGCAGATTTGGCTCTGGTTCGGTATTTTGTGGAAAAAGCATTCAGATAATCTTCAAAAGTATTCCAGCTTTCTTTTAATTTTAAAATCATGTTGGGTTGAACTGAAAACCTGAAAAAGCTTTTGTAAGCTCTTCCCTGGAAATGCTTTATAAAATCTTCCTGATAATCTTTATAAATAATGAGCGAAGTTCGTCCCTTTTTGTTTTGCACCTCATGCACGGCCCGATCTAAAAGAGAAGTTATCTGAGCGACCGTGATTTGTGAAAAATCAAAATAAAAACCGTTTTGTCCGGTCAGCATATTATTACCCAAAATAATTACATCTTTGCTGATTCTTTTTGCAATAGCATTTCTTATGTTACAAAAAAGCCCATTCTTCTGAAAACTATTATGCTGCATGAAATTTATATGCTGAAACAAAGCACCGCCGATAAGGTTTTCATTTTTAAAAAAACCAGCAAAATAACACGACATATTTTTCGGTCCGGAAGATTCCAAAGCCTTAAAATATTCATAAGACAGCATAATATTATGCTGTCCGATCACATCATTCCAACTTTCGGGAAGCTCTGCAAAACTTGTGTATATTGTAAAAGTATAAGACATAAAAAAGGCTACTAATGCAGCCTTATCATTTAATTTTTATTATTATTTTGGCGTTACAAGATTGAAACCGTCGATTGCATACCAACCGCAAATGATTCCGCCCATAATGGTAATGGTGACCGTCCAGAAAGCAGCATTTATTAAAACATATTTCCATGATTTTCTTTCAAACATAGCATTGATTGCGATAAGTGGAAGCACGAAAAATATCCCTGCCATGAAAGAATGCAAAGCACCATGCCCAAACGAACGGTACGCCATTCCGTAATCACGCATGAAAGCTGTAAATGATGGTTTTGCCAGATTTGTGTCTCCGCCAATCATTCCCAATGCGCCGAATTGATGAATCGTTACAAACTGCAAAAACATTCCCATCATAATCGACAGCACAATTGAGATGATAAAGATAACCGGCATGTTGCCACCTTTCAATTTTTCTTCCGTCAAGCCGGATTCTTTCATCCATACTTTTCCAAAAACTTTTGGATTATACCAAATAAATCCCATTAACAAAGGAACTAAAGCAGCAAAAACAATTGCCAGAAAATTAATTTGAATCATAGTTTTTAATATTAGTTGTTGATATCAAATCTACATCAAAAAAGTTTACGAAAACATATTTATCGTTAGCTTTAATAATTCGTACTTTTGCACCACAAAAATTTGCTTATTAATGAATTACGTTGCGGCTGAGAATCTTACAAAATCTTACGGAATAAAAACTCTTTTTAAAAACATCTCTTTTAACATCAATGAGGGTGACAAAATCGCCATTGTTGCCAAAAATGGTAGCGGAAAATCTACTTTGCTGAAAATTTTGATGGGAAAAGAAATCGCAGACAGCGGCTCTGTAATTATAAATAAAGATATTCAGGTAGTTTTGTTTGATCAGGAAATTGATTTTGAATCTGACCTGACGATTGAGGAATTTATGATGACTTTAGATTCCGCACCAATTTTGGCTTTAAAAAAATATCATCATGCATTGCTGTCCGGAAATCCGGATGAGATGGAAACGGCACTAGCTGAAATGGAAATTCACAAAGCCTGGGATCTTGAAAATGAAATGAGCCAAATTCTTTCTCAGCTGAAAATCACAGACCTGACTGCCAAAATGGGAATGCTTTCCGGTGGACAAATAAAACGTGTAGCCTTAGCAAAACTTTTAACAGAAACCAGAGCCGAACACCGCCACACCCTTTTAATAATGGATGAACCAACCAACCACTTGGATGTGGAAATGGTAGAATGGCTTGAAAGTTATTTGAATAAAGCCAAAATCACTCTTCTTTTGGTAACTCACGACCGATATTTCCTTGATGCAGTCTGCGGAATTATCTGGGAAATGGAAGATCAGAATCTTTATTTTCACAATGGTTCTTACGCAACTTATCTGGAGAATAAAATGATTCGCGAGGATAATATGAATTCAACCATCGACAAAGCACAAAATCTTTACAGAAAAGAACTGGAATGGATGCGAAGACAGCCGAAAGCGAGAACTACAAAATCGAAATCTCGACAAGATGACTTCTACGAAACTGAAAAAGTAGCCAAAACCGATACCCGAAAAGAATCTTTGGAGCTTGATTTTGAGATGAAAAGATTGGGTAACAAAATTCTCGAGCTTAAAGACATTTCTAAAAGTTATGGTGATAAATTGTTGCTGAAAGATTTCAGTTATTCTTTTCAACGAGGTGAGAAAGTAGGAATTGTAGGGAAAAATGGTGCAGGAAAATCTACTTTATTAAATATCATTCAAGGTTTTGAACCAAAAGATTCAGGGGAAATTGAGACTGGTGAAACCATTAAATTCGGATACTTTTCTCAGAAAGGTCTTAAATATAAAGAGGAAGAAAGGGTTATTGATTTCATCAAAGATATTTCTGAAAATTTCCCTTTGGCAAACGGAAGAACGATTACGGCATCACAGTTTTTGAGATTGTTCTTATTTGATGATCAAACACAATATTCGCCGATTTCAAAGCTTTCAGGAGGTGAAAAAAGAAGATTGCATTTGATGTACATTTTATATCAAAATCCAAACTTTTTGATTTTTGATGAGCCTACGAATGACCTTGACCTTCCGACTCTGACGGTTTTGGAAAATTTCCTTTTAAATTTTCAGGGAAGTTTGATTATCGTTTCTCACGACAGATATTTTATGGACAGAATTGTTGACCATATCTTGGCTTTTGAAGGTGAAGGGAAAATAAAGGATTTCATCGGAAACTTTTCAGAGTACAGAGAAAATAAAAAGCTGGAAGATGGAAACCAAAAGAATGAAGATAAAAAAGCAAAAACCGTTGTTGAGAAAGTCATTGAAAAACCAGTAGAAGTTGTTGTTTCAACCCCGCAAGCTCCAAAAAAGAAATTGTCTTTTAAAGAACAACGCGAGCTGGAAACGATTGAAAAAGAAATTCCTGAGTTTGAAGCAAAAAGAGCCGCAATTTTGGAGCAACTGAATAATGAAGCTGATTACGAGAAAATTTCAAAACTTTCTGCAGAATTGGAAAGTCTTTCTGAAAAACTCGAAAACCATGAGATGAGATGGTTGGAACTTCAAGACTAAAATAAATTTAAAATATGAAGAGCTGTTCTATTTTTGAACAGCTCTTTTAATATAGAAGATTATCGTTTTTTAACCATTGTAAAAATACTGTAAGAAAGAAACGCCATTCCTAATAAGAGAAAGCCATATCTCAGAAATCTATTGTCATCAACCAAAGTAATACCGATGACAACAAACAAAAGACCGATTACTGTAAAACTTGAACTTCTTTTTTTCATAATTTCTTAATTTAAATCTAAAACTTTTCCTTTTTTAGAACTTTCTAACGCAGCTTCGATGATTTTCATATTTTGAATTACTTCATTTCCGAGCGATGGCAATACGTATCCGAAAACAATATGTTCATAGATTTGCTGGTAATAATTCATGTAATTTCCGGGTTGGCTTGAAGTCAAAATCCTTTTTGTTTCTGAGTTTTCATCAAAATAATTCAGGATTCCGTCAGATTCTTTCAGGGGCTGCATCCAGTCTTTTCCGTATGTTGGGATCGCTCCGGCTACCAATTCGTTCTCCTGATCATCCGTTCGCTCCTGTAAGAAACTCCCTTTATCCCCCAAAATTTTATAGGCAAAATGTTCTTCTTTGGTAAAAACTGAAGATTTTAAGCGTACTCTTAAACCATCCTTATAATAAAGCAAAATTTCAAAATAATCATTGGCAAACTCCTCTCCTTTCATCGAAAATACATCTGCAAACAACTTTTCAGGAAAACCGAAAAACTGTGTTGCCTGATCCACAAGATGTGAACCTAAATCATGAACCGATCCGGAACCATTTAATTCGGGATTTTCTTTATGTTCTTTTGCACTTGGCTCAGTTCTGAATCTGTCAAAACGAATTTCAACTTCTTTGATGTTTCCTAATTTTCCTTCCGAAATGACTTTTTGTACCTGAAGATAATCACGATCAAATCTTCTGTTCTGATAAACACTTAAAAACAGATTTTTAGATTCAGCCAGTCTTACCAATTCTTCAGCTTCTGCAACATTTACGGTAAATGGTTTTTCAACGATTACATTTTTACCGGCTTCTAATGCCATTTTCGTAAATTCAAAATGCGTCTGAACCGGAGTATTTACCACAACCACATCAATATCGGCACTCTGAAGCATTTCTTCAACCGAACGATAGATGGTGGCATCAGGATATTTTTCTTTCGACTCTTCTTTTGATCTTTCTACAATTGCAGACAAAAAAAATCCCGGATGTTCTTTTAAAAACGGAGCATGAAAAACCTTTCCGCTCATCCCAAAGGCACAAAGACCCATTTTTACCAATTGCATATTTTTTATTTTTCAGCAAATATATTTATAAAGATTTAAGGGCAACTTAAAAACATGATAAAAATCATTCGCTTTATTTTTATTAATTCTAAATAATATAGTTTTAAAACTTACTTTTGCTAAATTATTTTAATCTATTCCAAATAAAAATGAAAAGAAAAATTATTTTCGTTGGCTTGCTTGCTTTTACAGCAACTTTGAATGCGCAAATGAAGAACAATTCTGAAAATGACACCATAAAAATACAGGTCATTGAAGATGTCAATCTTTATAAAAAAGGTAATCCAAACAAAGCAAAATCTTTGTCTACAAAGTCCAATCTTACGGTAATGGAAAATCCGCAGGCATTATCTATTGTCACGCATGAGATTATTGAGCAGCAACAGGCAAAACAGCTTGGTGATGTTTTACAGAATGTGAACGGGATGTATATTACCTCATCAAGGGGGAATTCTCAGGATAGCTTTGGCGGACGTGGTTTTATTTTAGGCAACGATAATATTTTCAAGAACGGAGCTAGAATAAACAGCGGAGTTTTCCCTGAAGTAAGCGGCCTGGAAAGAGTGGAAGTTTTGAAAGGCGCCAATGCTATGCTTTACGGAAATACCGCAGCAGGGGGAATTATCAATTTGATTACCAAAAAGCCAAAATTTGACTTTGGTGGCAGTGTCGGGCTTAATGGCGGCAGCTGGAACTCATATAAACCAACGGTCGATTTTTATGGTCCGTTATCAAAAAATACAGCTTTCAGAGTAAATGGTGCTTATGAATATGCAGAAAGTTTCAGAGATGTTGTACAATCTGAGAAATATTATTTTAATCCTTCTTTTTTATTCAATCTTGGAACTAAGTCTCAATTGATTGTAGAAGCTGATTATCTAAAAAACAATTTTACACCGGATTTCGGGCTTGGCACCATTACAAATCCTTCAAAAGATTTTGTGTTAAACGATATGCTTCCAAGAAATGCATTTTTGGGCGCAGATTGGCAATATCAGAATGTACAGCAAATGTCTACCAATATCACCTTTAATCATCAGCTTTCCGACAAATGGACCTTCAATGCCGTAGGCTCTTATCAATATTATACAAAAGATTATTTTTCTACAGAAAGAATACAATGGTCTTATGATGCAGATCAACGTTTGAAATGGGAACGTCCTTTAAATAAGACATTCAATGAGCAGAATTACACCTCTCTTCAATTGAATGTGAATGGAGAGTTTAATACCGGAAAAATCAATCACAAAGTATTGATCGGAAGCGATGGCGACTATGGTGTTCTGAATAATTACACCTATACAAATCCTACAAAATATGGCACCAACGGAAGTTCAAACGGAATAATTTATATGGATGATCCTTCTAGTTGGGCAAATGGCGAAATTCCTGATGCTTCACTAAAAACAAGAACAAGAATTCCTTCTCAACGTTTTGGATTGTACGTTCAGGATTATATAAGTCTTACAAAGCAGCTTAAAGTTATTGCAGGATTAAGATGGTCGTATCTGGAAATAATGCCAAATGTTGAAAATGAATTTACTAAAGACAATATAGATAAGGACAAAATAAATACGGCAGCTGTAGACAGAGCTTTTTCACCAAAAGCAGGCTTGGTTTACATGCCAAATGATAATCTTTCTGTATTTGCTACATATACCAATTCATTTGTACAGAATATTGGTAAAGATATTTATACCCAGACTTTAACACCCACAACTATCGACCAATACGAAGTTGGTGTAAAAAAGAACATATGGAATAATGCTTTGGCTGTTAATTTAACGGCTTACCAGATTGTTTACAATAATTATTACCAGACTGCGCAGTTTTTAGCAAACGGAGATTCAAACTCAGACTCTTTCATCAAAGAATTTGCAGGCAAGATGAGAAGCCGTGGTGTGGAGCTAGATATTACAGGAAATCCAACGGAAGGTCTTTCTATTATTGGTGGTGTTTCTTACAACAATGCAGTTTACTTGGAGACGCCGGAAGTTTTCGGATATGTTGAAAAACAAAGACTGGTTCGTACTCCTTCAACTACGGCAAACGCTTCAGTATTTTACACCTTCCAAAGAATAGCAAAAGGTCTGAAGATAGGTGCAAGCGCGTATTATATTGGCGGAAGATTAGCCGGATGGAATGATACAAAAACAGGAGCAAATAGTCTTGCAGAAAGAAATGGAGTAAGCAGAACTTTCGGACTGAAAGATTACACAACCGTATCTCTATCACTTGGCTACGAATGGAAAAAGTTGACAATTCAGGGAAAAGTAGGCAACTTGTTTGATGTTGTCAATTATAATGTTCATGAAAACTATTCTGTAAACCCTATAACACCACGAAATTATTATTTTACCCTTACCTATAAACTTTAAAATTAACAACAACAATATTTTCCTTATTTAAAGTGGAATTGCATTTTTGCAGTTCCACTTTTAAAATTAAAAATGTTAAACCTATGGATAAAATAAAGGACACAAGAAGTTTTATGAGAATCACGCACAGGTATTTGGGATATTTCATGGCAGGAATAATGACCATATATGCGTTGAGCGGTATGTTGCTAATCTACAGAGACACCAATTTTCTGAAAAAAGAAAAATTGTATGACAAAGTAATTGCAAAAAATCTTTCGGAAAAAGAACTTGAAAAAGAGTTGAAAATAAAAAACTTAAAAGTAAAAAGTACAGAAAACAACATCATTCATTTCAAAGAAGGAACTTACAACATATCAACCGGACAGGCAAAATATGCTAAAATGGAGCTTCCGATTGTCTTGGATAAAATGACAAAACTTCACAAAGCCAAATCTGAAGATACACTTTCGCCCCTTAATGCTTTCTTTGGTCTCTGTCTTTTCTTTTTTGTTCTGTCAGGATTTTGGATGTTTAACCCTAAAACGAAAGCTTTCAAACGAGGAATTAAATTTGCTGTGGCCGGCCTTGTAGCTTCTATAATTTTGCTGTTGATTTAAATTGCAAAATAATTAAAATTTTAAGATTAATTTGAAATTATTAATTTTCACTGATTCTTCCAAAAGTTCAAAAAAATAGGCTCAACAATACATTGTGGCACATTTATTGGATTAATAACATTATCAAATAATGAACATTAATTATTAAAATTATAAATTTATGAAAAAGCTAATTTTAAAAGGAATATTAGCCGTAGTTGGTTTGACTGGTACAGCTAATGCCCAAATTCAGGAAGGAAACTGGATGGTAGGTAGCAGCCTTATATCAAGCAAATTTGGTTTAAATACAGACGCAGGTTACAATTTTGCAATACAGCCTAAAGCTGCTTATTTTGTAAAAGATAATGTAGCAGTTGGAGGATATGTAACATTAGGATCTGAAAAAGTTTCTAAAGAATCCGGAACCACATTTACATATGCTGTTGGAGGTCTTGGACGTTATTATTTGTCACCGAACGAACAGGGAGTTGACAATCTATTAAATCACGGCAGATGGTTTTTTGAAGGTAATGTAGGTATAGGAGGCCAATCTACAAAAGGAGGAACTTCCACAACCGGGCTTGACTTTGGTGTAGGTCCTGGTTATTCCTACTTCATCACACCAAATATCGGACTTGAAGGTTTAGTAAAATATACCGGAGTTACAGGATTTGGTAATGAAGGTCTTACATCAAACATTACTTTCAATGTAGGTTTCAGTATTTTTATTCCAACTTCAAAAGCTAAGCAAGTTGCTAACGATTTGAAATAATTTCTACTTAAAAAATAATACAAAAGCAAAGCGGCCCGGAAATTTTCCGGGCCGCTTTCTTCAAATTAAAACTAAACTATATATAATAAATAAAATCAAGCTATTTGTTGGGCTGTGGTGTATAGCGCAGATAAGGTTTGATTTCCGTTACGCCTTTTGGGAAAATAGTCTTCGCCTCATCTGTGGAAACCGAAGGTGGAACAATAACATCATCACCATCATTCCAGTTGACAGGAGTTGCTATTTTGTGTGAATCAACTAATTGTAATGAGTCCAGAACGCGTAAAATTTCATTAAAATTTCTTCCAGTTGAAGCGGGATAGGTAATAATTAACCTTACTTTTTTTTCAGGATCGATAATCAATAATGAACGTACCGTTGCGGTGACTGAAGCATTCGGATGAATAAAATCGTATAATTCCGAAACTTTTCTATCTTTATCTGCAATAATTGGAAACTGCACCTCGGTGTTTTGGGTTTCGTTGATATCTTTAATCCAGTTTTTGTGATCTTCTACTCCATCTACACTCAGAGCAATTACTTTTGTATTTCTTTTGTCAAATTCTGACTTTAATTTTGATGTATATCCGAGTTCGGTTGTACAAACCGGAGTATAATCTGCCGGATGTGAAAATAAAATCCCCCAAGAATTTCCCAGATACTCATAAAAATCAATATTTCCGGCGGAAGAATCTGCCTGAAAATTAGGTGCGGTGTCTCCTAGTTTGATTGACATAATATTTTGTTTATTAGTCTACAAATTTAATAGACTTTTTGTACCTGGCAAAATATTTGCTTAAAATAATTAAAATTAATTCTTCATGGAAAATAACGGCCTTGGCTATATTGATGTTGTCTACAGAGTTCTCGAAAATTGGTATATCAAGTTTGCCGCCCTTACTCCAAAACTAATTGTCGGAATTATCGTTTTTTCATTCTTTTTGCTGACGAGTAAGTATTTCAGTAAAATTGCCGTAAAGATTTTACACAAAGTATTTCCTAAAAGCAAAAAAGAAGGCTCCATTCTTACATTAATCGGTATTTTCAGGTTTATCATTATATTGATGGGTACTTTTATTGCATTGGAAATCATGGGGTTCAGTGGTTTTCTTTGGAAATTTATCGGTAGTTTGGGAGTTGCGGGAGTTATTGCCGGGGTCGCTTTAAAAGATCTTGTGTCCAGTATTTTTTCAGGAATGCTTATCGGAATTGATAAAGCTTTTAAAGTTGGAGATTATATTATAATCGGCGGAAATTCCGGAACAGTAATCGAAATCGGCTTTTTGACAACAAAAATCATAAGTGATGACGGAAAAAAAGTATACATACCAAATCAGGTAATTTTTAATGCTCCTTTTTCAAATATTACCGCATCACCTCAACGTAAAATTATTTTAGATTTTGAAATTCCAGCTGATGAAGATGCCAACAAAGCCCAAAAAGGAATTTTAGAAGTCATTACAGGTATTGAAGGTATTGACAGAATAGAAACTGCTGAAGTGATATTTACCAATTTGAAGCAAGGCGTTTTTACTCTTCAGGCAAAATTCTGGATACAGGTTGGCGCCAATATGTTGACTATCAAAAGTGAAGCTTTAACAAAAATAAAAAAACGTCTTGATGAAGATAATATTCCTTTGGTGACGCCAACAACCATTAATATCAATAACGCCGGAGTTAATAATGTATCAAAAGATAATTAATATAAAACCAAACTTTTATTAATAAAAAAACCTTCCAGATTGGAAGGTTTTTATCATTATTTTTTACTAATAATTTACTATCAATTATAAAGAAGCAGAATGAATCAACATATCAACCAACTTATTTGAATAACCCATTTCGTTGTCATACCAAGAAACAAGCTTTACAAAGTTTGGAGAAAGCATGATACCAGCGTCTTTATCGAAGATTGAAGTTCTTTTATCTCCTACGAAATCCTGAGAAACTACAGCATCTTCTGTATATCCTAAAATACCTTTCAATTCACCTTCAGAAGCAGCTTTGATTACTGAACAGATTTCTTCGTAAGAAGCAGATTTCTCAATCCTTACCGTTAAATCTACTACAGAAACGTCAACAGTTGGAACTCTGAAAGACATACCCGTTAATTTTCCGTTCAATGAAGGGATTACTTTTCCTACCGCTTTTGCAGCACCTGTAGAAGAAGGGATAATATTATTTAAAGCAGCTCTACCGCCTCTCCAGTCTTTCATTGAAGGACCATCAACAGTTTTCTGAGTTGCCGTTGTAGCGTGTACAGTTGTCATTAAACCTTCAACAATTCCGAAGTTATCGTGAATTACTTTAGCTAAAGGAGCCAAACAGTTTGTAGTACAAGATGCATTTGACAAGATTTTGATATCGTCAGTAAGTTCTTTGTGGTTTACACCCATCACAAACATTGGAGTATCATCTTTGGAAGGAGCAGAAAGGATCACTTTTTTTGCACCTGCGTTGATGTGAGCCTGAGCTGTATCTTTAGATAAGAAAAGTCCTGTAGATTCAACGATGTATTCAGCACCTACTTCATTCCACTTTAGGTTATTCGGGTCTCTTTCGGCAGTTACTCTTATTTTTTTTCCGTTTACCACAAGATCGTTACCTTCCACAGAAACTTCACCTGGGAAAATTCCGTGTACAGAATCATATTTTAACATGTAAGCCATGTATTCTGCATTGATAAGGTCGTTGATTCCAACTACTTCGATATTGTCTCTTTCAGTCATTGCTCTGAATACCAGACGACCGATTCTACCAAAACCGTTAATACCTACTTTAATTGTTGACATAATTTTGTTGTTTTTTAATTATATAAAAAATTAGATTGCTAAAATTTCTGAAATCAGCAAAAGATCTCTGTTGATTTCGTTATGTTTTTTAATGGCTTCTTCTATTGGCGTAAAAACAATATCGTTTGAACGCATTCCTGCCATTACATTGGTTTTCCCTTCCATTAATCCAACTACCGAGCTATAACCCAGCCTGCTCGCCAGAACTCTGTCGGCACAGCTTGGCGATCCGCCTCTTTGGATATGTCCTAAAATAGCCACGCGGATATCATAATCCGGAAACTCTTTTTTTGTCTGATCAGCCAGTTCATAAATATTTGCCAGCTTTTCGCCTTCCGCTACAACAACGATGCTTGAAGCTTTTCCTGTTTTTTCAGCATTTCTGAACGTTGCAAACAACTCATCCATACTGTCTTTCTTTTCAGGAATCAAAATATCTAAAGCTCCGGTTGCCAAACCGCTGTTTAAAGCAATAAAGCCAGCGTCGCGCCCCATCACCTCAACAAAGAAAACCCTGTTGTGAGACGTTGCGGTATCCCGGATTTTATCAATGGCATCCATCGCAGTATTTAAAGCTGTATCGTAGCCGATTGTATTATCTGTACCAAAAATATCATTGTCAATAGTTCCTGGCACGCCGATCACTTTTATTCCAAACTCTTCGTAGAAAATCTTGGCTCCTGTGAAAGTTCCGTCCCCTCCAATACAGACTAAAGCTTCAATTCCGTGCTTTACGCAATTGTCATAAGCCTTTTGACGGCCCTCTTTAGTCATAAATTCTTTGGAACGGGCAGATTTTAGGATAGTTCCGCCCTGATTGATGATATTTTTTACGGAACGAGGCCCCATTTTCAGGAAATCACCATGAATAAGGCCATTGTAGCCTTCTCTCACTCCGTAGCATTCGATATCATAATAGTTGGCAGTTCTCACCACCGCTCTTAAGGCTGCATTCATCCCCGGAGAATCTCCTCCCGAGGTAAGAACTGCAATTTTTTTTACAGCACTTTCTTTCATCTAGTAAAAAATTTCAGACACAAATTTACAAAAACAAGTTCAGATAACGGCAGTAACTTTATAAGAGTTTTGAATATACATTATTAAAAATGCCTAAAATTTGTCTGCTTAAAAATATACCTCGCAGTTTGAGTTTCAGAATCATCAACATCCAGATTATACCAAGGTGAAATATTTTTATTAAACGGATTAGAAAGCAAATGAATAGATTGAGCAGGTGTAAAACCCTCGCTTAATAAAAATAACTTTTGCCTTTTATTATTCACACAAACACCAGAAATGAAAACAATATGTCCCGGACTTCCAGGCGTTATCAAAATATCGCCTGTTTTTAAATCTGAATTTTTGGTGATCGGTTTTGTTTCTTTATTTAATGAAATGGTTCCTGCATAATTAAATATTAAGTCCAAATAATTTCGAAAATTTTGATACGAATCATCAAACTCAGCAGTTTTTCTAAATCTTACAGAATTTCCACTAACAAAAGCTCGCATTCCGTTTTTATAATCATTCCATGAAACAAGATCGCCACTTGTAAAATGAAATTTTATCTCATCAAATCGCTTATTCTTAAATAAATATTCTGCTCTCAATCGAATGACCGCATCGGCACATTGTTGAAGATCTTTATTTCCTGTGTCAATATCAAAAACCGCTTCATGAATATTTTGTGTCGCAATCGGAGTTCCGTCATATTTTAGAATCTTGCTTCCGTAAGGTTTAAGCGTAAAATTTTCAATAAAATATCCAAAAGACTCAGGTTTTTCTTCAATCCAATGATAATCTTTTGGAGGCGAAAACCTTTCCTTAATTGTATTTTTATCTTTATTAATTTTTACTAAATTTTCCGGAATCAGTTTTTTAATGATACCTTTTTGATTATTTGATAAAGTTTTGTCATTATTACAGCTTAGAATTAAAATTGAAGCAATAAGAAATATTGTGTTTTTCATTGTGTTTTTTATAATTCTCGCAGATTATTGTAAAATCTGAAAGATTAAATTTAATGCTTTTCCGTCAAATATTTCCAATATCTTCTCGGAACATGCTGAATATGCAATTTCAGATTTTTTCTTTCAACAATATTCGTTTTTGTAAAATATCTTTGCCAAAGCTTTTGATACTGATTTTCCTCATCATGAAATTTCTGTTGATATTTGTTTAAATCTAACTTTTCATCAGGATAAAAAAAGTCACAGTTTTCCAAATCATAAAGAATTCCGTAATTCCTCTTCAAATCATAAATCATCCATTTTTGATCTTGATAACGGTCTTTAAAATGTTTTCTGATCAAAGGAAGAACATTAAAATCCGGATCGATTTTAGCAAAGAAAACATCGTCTTGCATTTTTTCAAACCTAACAAAAGCAGTCATTCTGTGTCTTTCTCTGCTTACGGATTTGGAAATCTTGGAAATTCTTAAAATATCATTATCGGCGTAATTCTGAAGAATATTTTCTTTAGGATATTTGACAGACTGTTTTACTGCTGATAAAATAAGCTGTTCTAAATCGTGTTCTTCGGAAAGAAAAACTTTGACCAACTCATGAATTCCGGATTTACCTATATTTTCTTCTAACTTATTTAAAACCCTTTCTGATTTATCATTTTGTGTAATCACTTCATGAATTTCCGCAAAAATATTTTCCTGATGAAACCTTTCTTTGCTCACAATTTTCACATCTTTATAACGATACTCAAAAACTTCGAATATCGCTGTAAAAAGTCCGTCGAAACTTCCGTCGTAAAGTAAAGTGACCATTATTAGCATAATAATGTGTTAAAAATCAAAACAAAGTCAACTGCTGAGAAAACTGATTTTGGAATTTTGAAGAACTTCCGCCAATCAATAGTTTTCTGAGATTAATATCTGTTAAATATTTCAGATGAATATTTCCTGCATTGAAATCAATAAAATATTTTGCACGGTTTACAGCTGCACCCAATTTTTTAAGATGATCGATATTCAAAACCTGAAAACGTCTTGCTGAAACAATTTTTTTCGCTGTTTTTACACCAATTCCGGGAATCCTTAAAATCATCTGATAATCTGCAGTTTGCAAATTAACCGGAAACTGATGCAAATTTCTCAAAGCCCAACTCAATTTCGGATCGACTTCAAGATCTAAAAATGGCATATTCGGATCTAAAATTTCTTCTGCTTTAAAACCATAAAAACGCATCAACCAATCCGATTGATACAAACGGTTTTCACGAAGCATCGGAACTTCCGTCGTTAAAGAAGGCAATCTTTTATCTTCCAAAACCGGCACATATCCTGAATAATAAACTCTTTTCAGGTTGTAATTTTTATAAAAATGGTCGGCAACTTTGATGATTTGCAAGTCATTTTCATTAGTTGCGCCAACAATCATTTGTGTCGATTGCCCGGCTGGTGCAAACTTCGGTACCTTTCTGAAAATTTTCTTTTCTTCTTTATATTGAGTAATACCGCTTTGAATGTATCGCATCGGATTGAGCATATCTTCACGGTTTTTTTCCGGAGCCAAAAGCTTCAATCCGCTTTCCGTAGGGATTTCAAGATTGATTGATAATCTGTCGGCGTACAAAGCCGCTTCCTGCATCAGTTCGTCACTCGCTCCCGGAATTGATTTTAAATGAATATATCCGTTAAAATTTTCTTCAAGCCTCAATTTTTTTGCGACACGCACCAGACGCTCCATCGTTGTATCGGCATTTTTGAAAATTCCAGAACTTAAAAATAAACCTTCAATATAATTTCTCCGGTAAAAATTGATCGTCAAATCAACAACTTCATCAACCGTAAACGCAGCTCTTTTAATATCATTCGAGCTTCGGGAAACACAATATGCGCAATCGTAAATACAATGGTTGGTCAAAAGAATTTTGAGAAGCGAAACGCATCGCCCGTCTTCGGTGTAAGTATGACAAATTCCACTTGCGGAACTGTCTCCCAAAGCACCTTTTTTATTTTTTCTCGAGCCACCGCTTGATGAGCACGAAACGTCATATTTTGCAGCATCGGCAAGGATTTCGAGCTTTTCTTTCAGGCGGTCAAAATTCATATTTTTAAGTGAAATTGTTTATTTTAGATCAAATTCTCTGTTCAAAGTTAATTCCAAAATTGAGAAATATCACTCTTTTTTAAGCAAAGTTATCAACAAAAAAACGGTTCAAAATCACTACATTTACGGTTCATTTTAAAGTTACGCTATGAATCATAAACCCATCGAAGGTTTTTCTAAATTAACCAAACAAGGAAAAATTGACTGGCTCGTGAATGAATATCTCGAAGGAAACCAGGAATTTCAAAATATACTCAATCAATATTGGAACGAAAACACTGATCTTCAGAAGCTTCATGATGAATTTTCTGAAAATACGATTTCCAATTTTTATATGCCTTACGGAATTGCGCCCAACTTCCTGATCGACGGAAAATTACTGGCTCTTCCGATGGCTGTTGAAGAAAGTTCGGTTGTTGCAGCAGCTTCAAAAGCGGCAAAATTCTGGATTGACAAAGGCGGCTTTAAAACCACGATTATTAATACCAAAAAATTAGGACACACGCATTTCATTATTGATGTGGAATCTCATAAGCTTCAGCATTTTTTTAATTTTAAATTAAAGAAAAAACTATTTGAAGCCACCGAAAGCATTACGGCGAATATGCGAAATCGTGGCGGCGGGATTTTAGATATTAAATTAATTGATAAAACTTCCGAAATGCCAAATTATTACCAGCTTAAAGCAAGCTTTGACACGGTAGATTCGATGGGCGCCAACTTTATCAATTCATGTCTTGAGCAGTTCGGGAAAACATTAAAGCAGGAAATTGCCATTGAAGAAGAATTTACGCAGGAAGAAAAAAATTCTTTGCAGGTTGTGATGAATATCCTTTCCAACTTCACGCCGGATTGTATAGTAAGAGCGGAAGTTTCTTGCAAAATTGACGACTTAAAAGACGACAGCGGAATTTCAAATGAAGAGTTTGCTAGAAAATTTAAACAAGCCGTTACCATTGCTGAAATCGAACCTTTCCGGGCTACAACGCACAATAAAGGAATCATGAACGGTGTGGATGCCGTTGTTATTGCCACCGGAAATGACTTCAGAGCGACAGAAGCCTGCGCACACGCCTATGCTGCAAAAGACGGAAAATATTCTTCGCTGACACATTGCACGACAGACAATGGAGTTTTCAGATTTTGGATTGATCTGCCGATTTCGGTGGGCGTTGTCGGAGGCTTGACGAATCTTCATCCTTTGGTAAAATTCTCTTTAGCACTTTTAGGAAAACCTTCCGCACAGGAATTGATGAGCATTTTGGCGGTTTCAGGGCTGGCACAAAATTTTGGAGCATTGCGTTCTTTGGTCACAACAGGAATTCAGAAAGGACATATGAAAATGCATTTATTTAATATTCTGAACCAAATGGGCGCTACGGAAGAAGAAAAGCAGCATTTTGTGACTTATTTTAAAGATAAAACAGTGACGCATCATGAAGTCATTAATGAGTTTAACCGATTGAGAAACCAATAATGATGCAGATTTTATTGCCAATTGGCTTCATTGTATTTGGAATCTTTTTAAAGAAAACCAAACTTCCGGGATTTGAGCGTTCGAGGAGATTTTCTACCTTTTTCATTGTTCTTGGAATTCTGACTTTAATCAGCGGAATTATTTTAATGTATCTTAAATCAAGACAATGAAAAGTATTCTGTTTTTTGTATTAATTTCCGTAATGGTTTTTTCTCAGCAGAAAAATCTGAAAGTTACAGACTTACAGCCTAAATCTGAAAATTTTAATTTTCCGGTTGTTTCTTTCGCTTCAAAACCTTTGGTTCAAGAAAAAATCAATACTTTTTTACAGGTAAACGAACTTGAATTTATTCCTAAATCCGGCAAGAATCCTTTTCAACTGGCGGCAACTGCTACCAACTCTTATAGAAATTACGTTTATTTTTATGATTGGGAAAAACTCGAAACACCCAAAAATATTTTAAGTATTTCGATCGACGGCGAAGCGACCGGCGCTTATCCTGAAGGCTTTACCGACTGGAAAAACTTTGACTTGCGAACAGGAAATTACATTAATATTCAGGATATTTTTGAGCCGACTTCGGTTGATATTATTCAAAAAATAGTCAATAAAAAAGTTACTGAAAAAATTCAGGCTTTTCTAAATGAAACAAAAGAAAACACAGGATATTCTGAAGAAGAGGCAAAAGAACAGACCAATCTTTACAAGGAATGTCTGGAAAATATTGACGGTCAGAATTTAGAATATGTCAAATTTTTCTTTAGAAAAGATAAGCTGACAATCGTAAGAGAACGCTGCTCAAATCACGCGATGAGAGCTTTGGATGAATTGGGAAGTTATCAAATTGATTTACCTTATCAAGATATTCAACAACATTTGAGTATATACGGTAAAAGCTTACTTTCACAATCTGAAAAGACAATTCATTTAAATAGCATACAGAATAAACTTTATAAAGGTAAAATCGACCACCAATATCCAATCACGCTTTTAATCAAACAGGTTTATGATGACGGTTCATTTTCCGCTTTTTATTGGTATGATAAAAACAAAAAGCTGATCGAATGGAGCGGAAAACTGAAAAACAACCATATTTCGATCAAAGAAAATGATTATCACAGCGAAGAACTCAAAAAATGGATTCCGCGCGCTTACATTGAAGCTGATGTAAAAGGAAATAAAATTGTCGGAACCTGGCAGGATTACAAAACAAAAAAATATTTAACTCTGGAATTAGAAGGACTATAAAAATGAAAACAATTACTTTAATCTTTGGAGCCGTTTATGGCCTGTTATCTGTTATTTTAGGAGCTTTCGGGGCTCATGCTTTAAAAAAAATATTGTCTGTAGAAAGACTTGAAAGTTTCGAAGCAGGCGTGAGATACCAAATGTATGCAGCTTTCTTTTTATTGATTGTCGGGTATATTTTAAAATTTGACACCTCATCACAAAAATGGATTTCTATATTCATGATTGCGGGAACTATTTTATTTTCTTTCAGCATTTATTTTTTAAGCCTACAGGATTATTTAGGAGCAAATCTTAAATTTTTAGGACCGATAACGCCGCTTGGAGGTCTTTTGATGATCTTGAGTTGGGCAATGCTGATTCTTTATTTTGCTAAGAATAAGATTTAAGAATAAAAACGCGAGCGAAGCGAGCGTCAAGACGGTTAGTATTAGCGATGTCATGCTGAGCCCGTCGAAGCATCTCAGAGTTATTTTTTATCACAATTTTGCAAAGACTTTTGTAAGCTTAATATTTTCCGTTTGTAAAGGCATTAGCTCTTAAGATTTGAAAACATTAATAACAAATGATGATCGCAATTTTAAAATTAAATTAAAATGAAAATCAACAGAAGACGGCGATTAATCAAAACATTCAATCTTTTGGATCAGCCGATAAGGTTTAATCCGTTTGTATTCAGTCGTACTTTTTTCATGTGGGCTTTAACAGGTCTGATTGGCGGAATAATCGCAGGATTATATTGGATTGTTTTGGAACATTTCACGGAATTTTTACATCAACTTCACGGTTGGATGGTGATTCCGACGATGGCGATTTGTGGTTTGCTGGCGGGTTTGGTTATTCATTTTATAGGCGATCCGGGAGAAATTCATTTGATCGTTAATAACATCCGATTTAATAAAGGAAAACTGGAGCCGAAAAACAATCCTTCCATGATTTTGTCGTCGCTTTTTTGCGTTGCGTCGGGCGGAAGTTTAGGTCCGGAAGCACCTTTAGTTCAGGTGACCGGTTCAACAGGAACTTATTTGGGGAAACTTTTCAGACTGAAAGGTGAAGAATTACGTTCTTTAAGCATTGCGGGAATGGCATCTGGTTTTACCGCTCTTTTTGGCGCTCCGCTTGGCGGAAGTCTATTTTCTTTGGAAATTCTGCACCACAAACATGCGGTTGAATATTATAAAGCAATCATTCCGGCGTTGGTGGCCAGCTGTTTCAGTTACCTGATGTTTGCTTTGATTATCCATTTGGGAATTGGTGCGACTTGGGATTTGAAAGCGTATCAATACACCGGAGTTTACGATTTTGCATACGCAACGGCTTTTGGAATTGTAGGAACTTTGTTTGGCTGGATTTTTATTTTTGTGGTAAAATTTTTCAAGAAAGTTTTTGAATACAGAAAATTTCCTATTTACGTTAAAACCTGTGTTGGCGGAATTTTATTAGGAATTATCGCTTTTTATTTTCCGATCACAAGATATTTTGGACATCATGAAATCAACGAAATCATTAACGGAAATTTTGCCTTAAACTTTTTAATTTTAATCTTAATTTTCAAAATAGTAGCAATTGCTATTACCGTTACTTCAGGTTGGAGAGGTGGTTTCATCATTCCGCTTTTCTTTGTAGGAACGACTTTAGGATTGATTATTCACAATTTGTTTCCGGCTGTTGATACAACTTTAGCGATTGTAAGCTGTATGGCGGCAATTAATGCCTGCGTCACACGAACTCCGATGAGTACGACGATTATTTTAGGAACTTTGACAGGTTTTACTTATTTCGTTCCGATACTTTTCGCAAGTTTGACGGGATATTTTCTGGCTCCGAGAATTCCGTTTATCGGATCTCAGTCAGAAAAATTGGAAGAAGAGTAAAATTTCAAGAAAAGAAATAATAAACAATCCGCTTCAAAAAATTCTTTGATATTTTCTTGATCATTTTCATATCTTAAATATACTATAATTAATAAAAACTTTGTTTTTTTTGAATATTTATCAACAAAACAATTGATTCATTAAAAATAAAGCTGTATTTGAATTCAAACAATATGTTGGAAACAAAATGCAACTGCATTTGATTACAAACACCCTGTTTTAAATAAATGTAATTTGCATTCTATTACAAACAACTTGTTTTAGACTAATGTATTCTGCATTTGATTACAAACAAGGTGTTTGTGATCTTCGACGCTTGCATTTGTTTCAAAACATAATTTTAGAAAGCTGTAAAGTTTTAGCTTTTTTTCGCGGTTTTCTATATTTTAAATCTTTTCTTAATTTAGGCACCAGGAAAAATCCAGGATACATTCTTAATTTTTAAGTCAATAAACTTGAACTTCCGCGTCTTTTTAGTAAATTTGTCAACCTTTAAATTTTAAAATAAAATAATAAAAATAATATGAATCTTCACGAGTATCAATCAAAAGAGATTTTATCAAAGTACGGAGTAGCAATCCAACGTGGTTTTGTAGCTAATAATGTAGACGAAGCTGTAGCTGCTGCTGAAAAATTGACTGCTGAAACCGGAGCTCAGGCTTGGGTTGTAAAAGCACAAATTCACGCAGGTGGCCGTGGTAAAGGTGGCGGTGTAAAGTTTTCTCCAAATATGGATAAGCTTAAAGAAAACGCTCAAAACATCATCGGAATGCAGTTGGTAACTCCACAAACTTCTGCTGAAGGTAAAAAAGTACACTCAGTTTTGGTTGCAGAAGATGTTTATTATCCTGGAGAAACTGAAACTAAAGAATTTTATGTTTCTATTCTTTTAGACAGAGCTGAAGGTAAAAATACAATCGTATATTCTACTGAAGGCGGTATGGATATTGAGCATGTTGCGGAAGTAACTCCTCATTTGATCCACAACGAATTGATCGATCCTGCTTTGGGTCTTCAAGGTTTTCAGGCTAGAAAAATTGCTTTCAACTTAGGCCTTGAAGGAAATGCTTTCAAAGAATTCACAAAATTCATTACATCTTTATATAACGCTTATGTAGGAATTGACGCTTCTCTTTTCGAAATCAACCCGGTTTTGAAAACTTCTGACAACAAAATTATCGCTGTAGATGCTAAAGTAACTTTGGATGGCAACTCATTGTTCCGTCACAAAGATCTTGAAGCGTTGAGAGATACAAGAGAAGAAGATCCAATGGATGTTGAAGCTGGTGAAGCTGGCCTTAACTTTGTAAAATTGGACGGTAACGTTGCTTGTATGGTAAACGGAGCCGGTCTTGCAATGGCAACGATGGACATCATCAAATTATCCGGTGGTAGCCCGGCAAACTTCCTTGACGTTGGTGGTACAGCTGACGCTCAGAGAGTACAGACTGCTTTCGGAATCATCTTGAGAGATCCAAATGTAAAAGCTATTTTGATCAACATTTTCGGAGGTATCGTAAGATGCGACAGAGTTGCTCAAGGTGTTGTAGACGCTTACAGAGCAATGGGAAGCCTTCCTGTTCCATTGATCGTAAGATTACAGGGAACTAATGCTGTTGAAGCTAAAAAACTAATTGACGATTCAGGTCTTCCTGTACATTCTGCAATTACTTTAGAGGAAGCTGCAAACAAAGTAAAAGAAGTTTTAGCTTAAGATTAAACTAAAATTTAAATAAATATAAACCGTTTCAAAAAATGAAACGGTTTTTTTGTTACATTTATCAAAATATGAACCATGAAAAATGTATACATCCCAAATCCTTGTTCTGAAAAGTGGGAATTTATGTCATCTCAGGAAAAAGGAAGATTTTGCACGGTTTGTAATAAATGTGTGATTGATTTTACACAAAAACAACATGAAGAAATTCAACAAATCTTAATTGAAAAAAAAGATGATAATATTTGTGGTACATTTTACAATCATCAATTAGCTAATAATGAATCTGATAAATCTGAACAGATAAAAACCAAATTCTTAAAATATATTCCCTCCTATTTTCAAAACAACAGAATAACATTATCAATTTTTCCTTTGATTTTATTTTTGACGGGATGTTCAAAACAAAAAGAATCATGTACAATGACTATCGGTAAGACGGTTGTAGATACGGAAATAGATACATTGAAAAATAATGATTATGTTATAGGCGAAGCAATTATTGAAAATGATTCCGCCACCAAAATTTATAAAAAAGACAATATTGTTAGATAATTCTCATTTTAAATTAATCTGATATTTGTATAATTAAATATTAAAACTGACAAATCTCACCAGTTATTTTCGGCGTAAAACTTGTATTTTTATGCTCGATGGAAAGTATACTTTTACAACCCCGATTTAAAGATTCGCCACATTTCACAGACTTCTGGACGAAAGGAAACGGAAAGCAGCTGATTGACTTTTCCGGTGCTGAAGTGAGCTTTAATGATTTTGATAAATTTTCGAATTATTTTTATCATGTCGATGAAATTGGTGACGAAGTGGTAAAAGATGTTTATTTCACTAAAAAATTCCATGAAGCTTCAAAAGAGATCGAAAACTATATCCGAAATGGTGTTTCAGAAACAGATGATGTACCTGAAAGTGTAAAAAAACTTTTTAAGCAAACTCAAACTGTTCCCGACTGGCTCGATTATGATTTAATAAAAAGCGGTGCCGAGCTTTGCATGCGAAGCAACCTCGATTCGCTGATTTCGTTGAGAGATTATTGTCTCATCGGCGGCTATGATTATGCCTATTTAAACAAACCTTTAATTGTAACCGAAGCATTAAAAAAAGGAGCCGTTAAACGTCTTTCCGAGACTTTGGATTTTTGGGTGAATGTAACACGATATGACGCTTTGGAACTTCATCAAAAAGGTTACGAATTTGCCATAAAAACAAGATTAATTCATTCTTACGCAAGACTTTCCATTAAAAAACATTACAAAGATTGGGACACTGAAAATTGGGGCGAACCGATCAATTCCTGGGATATGATGGCTACTTATATTGGTTTCAGCCTTGTTTTTCTTCATAGTTTGCATAAGTTTGGAAATACTTTTTCGGATAAAGAAGAAAAAGGAATTTTTCACCTCTGGAAATACGTCGGTTATCTTTTAGGAATCCCTGAAAATCTCTTACCAGACAACAAAAAACAAGCGACGGAATATTTTTATTTATGGACTTCCATTCAGCCGCCTTCGGATAAAGATTCGGTTTTGCTGGCTCATTCGCTTTTAAACGAATCTCTGGAAAATCCTATTTTAAAATATCAGTTTCAAAGAAAAAATTTACGTTATCTGCACATTTGCTGCACTTGGTTTTTGCTGGACGATGAAGTATGCAAGCGGCTTCAGATTCCTGATGTTCCTTTAAAAAACGGCTTTCCAAATACTAAAAAGCTGATTAATAAAATTTACGACAATCTGCTAAGTCGTGATGCGAGAATAAAAAAAGGTAATAAAAGCCAGATGAAAGTCTTGGAAGATTATTTAAAAGTCACAAACAATTCGAATTTTCATTAATATTTTCAGGAGCTTAATCCCGCTTTCCGTTGCAATCTTTTTTTCAAAAAGGATTTTCACTTCAATCGGGGCTAGACTGAGATTATTTTTTCAACAGTTCAACATAAAATACAAACTTTAAAACCTCTTTTTATAATGTTTAAAGAACGTTTGCTTTAATTATACATTTAATTCGTTCTGAACAATATAGCTAATTAAATTTTATATTTTTTTAACTATAAAAACTACGCTCATAAACAAATAATATTAGTTTTTGACAGTAAAATTCCGTATTTTTGAGAAATTATTTTAACAACAGATGAGTAACATTGATGATAAGAAAAAAGCACTCGCGTTGGTGCTTGACAAACTAGATAAAACATACGGAAAAGGAACTGTAATGACTTTGGGAGACAGTGCAATTGACACGACCATCGAAGTTATTCCTTCCGGATCATTAGGATTAGACATCGCTTTGGGCGTTGGCGGATATCCGAGAGGAAGAATTATTGAAATCTACGGACCTGAATCTTCCGGTAAAACAACTTTGACACTTCACGCCATCGCAGAAGCTCAAAAAGCCGGCGGAATTGCGGCATTTATCGATGCGGAGCACGCTTTCGACAGAGGATATGCAGGAAAACTGGGAATTGACCTTGAAAACCTGATTATTTCTCAACCGGACAACGGCGAGCAAGCTTTGGAAATTGCCGATAATTTGATCCGTTCAGGAGCGATTGACATTGTGGTAATTGACTCGGTTGCAGCATTGACTCCAAAAGCAGAGATTGAAGGCGAAATGGGAGATTCTAAAATGGGTCTTCATGCAAGATTGATGTCTCAGGCTTTAAGAAAATTGACAGCAACCATTTCAAGAACAAAATGTACGGTTATTTTCATCAACCAGTTGAGAGAAAAAATCGGTGTAATGTTCGGAAATCCTGAAACGACAACCGGTGGTAACGCATTGAAATTCTATGCTTCTGTAAGAGTTGACATCAGAAAAGCAAGTGCGCCGATCAAAAATGGTGACGAAGCAGTCGGAAGCCGTGTAAAAGTGAAAATTGTGAAAAACAAAGTAGCTCCGCCTTTCAAAATGGCAGAATTCGACATTATGTATGGTGAAGGAGTTTCTAAAACAGGAGAAATCCTTGATGCCGCAGTAGATATGGGAATTGTGAAGAAAAGCGGTTCTTGGTTCAGCTACGGCGAAACTAAACTGGGACAAGGTCGCGATGCAGTAAGAGATTTATTAAAAGACAATCCTGAACTTTCCGAAGAATTGGAAAACAAAATCAAAGAAGAATTGAAAAATAAGGCTAACTAAGCTTTATGAATTTACAATATTAAGACAGCTTTTTGGGCTGTCTTTTTGTTTTCATTAACAGCCATAGATTAACGCACTTCATTGATGATTGTGTTATTTGTGATTGAATTTAATAATTCATACTAAAAAAATGTCAATCTGTCACTTTCTGGCGCGTGGTATTTTTTTTGTGAAGGATAAAACAAATCAAAACTAAAATTATTATGACTAAAGGAAATATTAATGTATCTGTGGAAAATATTTTCCCGCTTATCAAAAAATTTCTTTACAGTGATCACGAAATATTCCTGAGAGAATTGATCTCCAATGCAACGGATGCTACTTTAAAATTAAAGCATTTGACAAGCATCGGCGAAGCAAAAGTTGAGTACGGAAATCCGAAGCTTGAAGTGAAAATTGATAAAGAACAAAAGACACTTCGTATTATCGATCAGGGAATCGGGATGACGGCTGAAGAAGTTGAAAAATACATCAATCAGGTTGCTTTTTCCGGAGCAGAAGAATTCTTGGAAAAATATAAAGATTCTGCAAAAGATTCTGGAATTATCGGCCATTTCGGACTTGGATTTTATTCGGCGTTCATGGTTGCTGAGAAAGTTGAAATTTTAACTAAATCTTATAAAGACGAGTCGGCTGTTCGTTGGATTTGTGACGGAAGCCCGGAATTTACTTTAGAAGAAACAACTGACAAAACCGACAGAGGAACTGAAATAATCCTTCATATTGCGGAAGATTCTACAGAGTTTCTGGAAGAAGGAAGAATCCGTGAATTGTTGTTGAAATATAACAAATTCATGCCTGTTCCAATTAAATTCGGGACCAAAACTCACACTTTACCTCTACCAGAAGACGCTCCTGAAGGCACAGTTGCAGAAACAGAAGAAGTCGACAATATTATCAACAATCCAAATCCGGCCTGGACGATCGCTCCAAGTGATTTGACGACTGAAGATTACATGAAATTCTATCACGAATTGTATCCGATGCAATTTGAGGAGCCTTTATTTAATATTCACCTGAATGTTGATTATCCGTTCAATCTTACTGGGATTTTATTTTTCCCGAAATTGAGCAACAATTTAAATATCGAAAAAGATAAAATTCAATTATATCAAAATCAGGTTTTTGTAACGGATGAAGTAAAAGGCATCGTTCCTGACTTCTTGATGCTTCTTCGCGGAGTTATTGATTCGCCGGATATTCCGTTGAACGTTTCGCGTTCTTATCTTCAGGCGGACGGCGCGGTGAAGAAAATATCTTCTTACATCACAAAAAAAGTGGCTGATAAAATGTCTTCTTTAATTAACGAAAACCGTGAAGATTACGAGCAAAAATGGAATGACATTAAAATTGTAATCGAATACGGAATTGTTACCGAAGAAAAATTTGCAGAAAAAGCAGACAAATTCACATTGTATCCGACAACGGACGGAAAATATTTCTTGTGGAATGAATTGGAAGAAAAAATCAAGCCTAATCAAACTGATAAAGACGGAAATTTAATTATTCTTTATGCCTCAAATGCGGATGAACAGCACAGTTACATTCAAACTGCAAAAGATAAAGGATATGAAGTTCTTCTTTTAGATTCTCACATTATTTCGCATGTTATCCAAAAACTTGAAACTTCGAAAGATAAAATTTCATTTGTAAGAGTAGATGCCGATCACATCAATAATCTGATCAAAAAAGACGAACCAATCATTTCGAAATTAAATGAAGTTGAAAAAGAATCATTAAAAAAGAATGTTGAAGAAGCCGTAAATGATAAAAAATTCACGGTTCAGTTGGAGGATTTAGATAGTAATAACGCTCCCTTTACCATTACGCAGCCAGAATTTATGCGAAGAATGAAAGATATGCAGGCGACCGGTGGCGGCGGAATGTTTGGAATGGGCGGTTTCCCTGAAATGTATAATTTGGTAGTGAATTCTAACAGCGAATTTGCCAATCAAATTTTGAAAACTGAAAATAACGAAGAAAAAGAAAGCTTAATAAAACATGCTTTGGATTTGGCTAAACTTTCACAGAATTTGCTTAAAGGAAAAGATCTGACGGATTTTATTCAGAGAAGTTATAAGCAGTTGGAAAAGTAATTTGAACAATTTTATATGAGTTTCGGGGCGACTTTGTCACCCCGAAACTTTTTTATTTTTATTTTGTTGATATTTTTCGTAGGGCTTTGCCCAACGCTGGGCTAAGTCGCCACTTTGTGGCTCCAATTGTATTATATTTAAAAGCTTCGACTCCGCTCAGCCTTTATTTATAACTCATCATTAATAACTTATAACTCCGTCATTGGATTCCAAAACAGCTTTTTAAAATTCTTAATTCTAAAATTATCAACTTCAATTCCTTCAGCTTCCAATTTGACCTGAAATTCAGGAACCGATAAGCTTCCCGAACTTGAAATCACACGATGTGCAGGAACATCTTTTGGACAACCACCCATTGCCTTGCCAACATGTCGCGAATGGTTGGGATATCCAACTGCTTTTGCAATTGCTCCGTAACTTGTTACTCTTCCTTTCGGAACCAATTTCGTTATTTCCCAGACTTGTTGCTTAAATATTTCGTCCATGATTATTTGTTTGCATCATTTTTGGATTCTAATTTCTTCAATGATTGTTCTCACTAAAATATAAAGTTATGAAAAAATCATTTTTCCGATTACTAAATAAAATTAATAAAGCAATTTTACCAAAATTGAGTGACAAAGATCCGAATAAACTGACCAAATTACAGAAAGGTATTTTGGCATATCGATATTTTGTACTGGTGAATTCTTTAGATTAAATTTAATAAAAAAACGCCCCAAAAATAGGAGCGCTTATTATATTTTAAACTTCAGACTTTCGTCTTTTCGTTTTATTAATTTTCTAAAATATAAGAGAACATCAATGGTGCACAGATCGTTGCATCACTTTCAACGATAAACTTCGGTGTTGTAATATCCAGTTTTCCCCAAGTGATCTTCTCGTTCGGAACAGCACCCGAATAGGAACCGTAAGAAGTCGTTGAATCCGAAATCTGACAGAAATACGACCAAAACGGAATATCATGCATTTCCATATCCTGATACAACATCGGAACCACGCAAATCGGAAAATCTCCGGCAATACCTCCGCCAATCTGGAAGAAACCGACACCTTTTCCACTTGAATTTTTAGTGTACCAATCTGCCAAATACGTCATATATTCAATACCTGATTTCATTGTTGTAGCTGTCAATTCACCTTTAATACAATAAGAAGCGAAGATGTTACCCATTGTAGAATCTTCCCATCCCGGAACGACAATTGGCAAGTTTTTCTCTGCTGCAGCAATCATCCAAGAATTTTCTCTAGGAATTTCGTAATACTGCTCCAAAACTCCCGAAAGAATCATTTTGTACATAAATTCATGCGGGAAATACCTTTCACCTTTTGCTTCAGCATCTTTCCAGATTTCTACGATGTGCTTTTGTAATCTTCTGAAAGCTTCTTCTTCAGGAATACAGGTGTCTGTAACTCTGTTTAAGCCTCTTTCCAACAAATCCCATTCGTCTTGTGCCGTTAAATCTCTGTAATGCGGAACTCTTTCGTAATGAGAATGCGCAACCAGATTCATTAAGTCCTCCTCAAGATTTGCGCCGGTACAAGAAATAAAATCTACTTTATTCTGGCGAATCATTTCAGCCAAAATTTTTCCCAATTCGGCAGTTGACATTGCGCCTGCCAAAGTAATCATCATTTTTCCGCCATCTTTAAGATGCGCAACATAACCTTTGGAAGCATCCACCAATGCAGCTGCATTGAAGTGAAGATAATATTTTTCTATGAACTCAGTAATCGGTTTGCTCATTTTTAAAATTTTTTACAAAGATAAAATTTAAAAACGGAATGTCGCAGCCGCACTTAAAGAAACTCTGTGTAAGCCTTCTTTTTGACCATCTGCAAAATCAATCGTCTGTCCGTTGAACTTCATTTTATTCAAAGTTCCTGCTGTCATTCCAAATTTTGGTCCTATTAAAAAATTATCAGTAATTTGATATTGGTAAGCAAAATTAATTTCTGCACCCAAATTAGAACCTGTGCCTTTTACAGTTCCTGTTTTTGTAGTATAAGAAATTACTCCTAATCCCATATCCAAAACAATTTTGTGCCTTGTCGCTTCACTGAAGTTCGAAATCATTAAAGCCGGACCAAAAAAAGTAATGTTATCTTTTGTATTTACGTTTCCTGTATATATATTTCCAGATTCATCCATTACACTTATTTTACCATCACTTGACGCACTGTAATTAGAGTATTTTAAACCAATTGCAGCCGCACCTCTTAAATGATAATACGCAGAAATGTCGAAATTTAAACCGCTTTTCAATCCTTTTATATAATCTCGCTGCTCATTGGAAATACTATTCGGCATTTTCGCTGTTCGCCATGCGTATCCCATGGACGGAATAATTGAAAATTTTGATTGTTTGGAAGTTTCCTGCGCTGAAAATACAAATGGAACCGCAAAAGCTCCAAGAAGAAATAATTTTTTAAACATTGTATATTTTTATGCAAAAATACTATTTTTCTTAATATTTTTAATTAAAATTTAAAACGTCTGTTTTCTTTTTTGTCGGAATGATGCTTTTTCTGCTGAATACGTCTTTCAATAGAACCTTTTGTAGGTTTGGTCTTCGTTCTTGCTTTTGGAACAATTAAAGATCGATCGACCAGCTCAAGAATTCTCTCAATTGCTATTTTTTTGTTTTGAAGTTGGGTGCGGCTTTCTGAAACATTTAAAAACAAGAATCCGTCCTGATTTATTCTGTTCTTTAGTTTTTCCTGAATTAAAGTTTTTTGTCTTTCATTAAAAAACTCCGAATCCGAAACTTTCCACATAACGGTAACGGCAGTTTCTACTTTATTCACGTTTTGGCCACCTGCCCCGCTGCTTCGGGAAGTTTTAAAATTCAGCTCTTTTGAAAAATCTTTCATTTTTTCAGATATAAGATTCAAGAATAAAGATAAAAGATTTTACTTTCGTTTAAGATATTTCATTAATTCAAGGCGATTTACTTTTCCGTTCGGAGTCCGTGGAATTGCAGCAACAAAGATAATTTCTTTAGGCTTATGAAAACTTTTTTCAAATTTAATTTCAGATATTTTCCTGAATAAAGCGTCCGATCTTTCTCCTTCAATTACAGCTATCAACTTTTGTCCCAAACTTTCATCTTTTAAGCCTAAAAAAACAATTTCATTTGTAATTTCTTTTTTTGCTAAAGCTTCCAACTCTTCAGGAAAAATTTTTGCACCACCAGAATTAATCACATTATCAATTCTTGCTAAAAACCTGAATTGATTATTTTCCTTAATTTCAACTAAATCATTAGTTTGCAAAAGTTCCGAGTTTAAGTCCTGAGCAAAAATCTTCAAACAGCCTCTTTCATCTTTTGATATAGAAACATTTTCAAAAACTGTAAAATAATCGTCAGATTTTGGATAAATTTCTTTTAAAGCAATGTGAGAAAGCGTTTCAGACATTCCGTAGGTTTCGAAAATATGATTTTTGCTGTTTAAACCATTCAGCGATTGGTTAATTTTAGTTTTTAAAGACTCTGAAACGGCAGCACCACCAATGATAAGATTTTTTATAAAATGGATTTTATCTAAAGAATTCTCAACCTGAAGCGGCGTCATTGCGCAAAAATCTATTTCTGAATCTAAATTTTCGAGTGGTTTTAATGATGAATTTGTAACTATTAACTTTAATTTCCTATCAAAAGACCGCACAATCATCATTTTTCCCGAAATATATTCTGTTGGTAAACATAGCAAAGCCGTATTGTTTTCTTTAAGTTTTAAAAAATCGCAGGTCATTTTTGCAGAATTCAGCATTTTCTTCTTCTCAATCTCAAAAGTTTTCGGATTTCCTGTTGACCCGGAAGTCTGTACTTTCACCACTTCAGAATCCGAAAGCAATTCTTCTAAAAAAAAAATCACTTTTTTGTCAAATTCTGTCTGAGAATGTAAATTATTAATTTCGAGATTATTGAAGTCGACAACCATGTTTGCTTTAAATAAAATATGATGTAAAATTAAAAAAAATTAAAAAACGATTTGTAAGTAAACAAAAAAACTGTAAATTTGCATCACCAAAATAAAACAGACTCATAGTGTAACGGTAGCACTCCGGTTTTTGGTACCGTCAGTCGGGGTTCGAATCCCTGTGGGTCTACAAACCATCCTTTTTCAAGGATGGTTTTGTTTTATTTTAGATTCAAAAAAATGTAGCAACAAAATTTCACAACAATTTTTTGCAAGTAAAGAAAAAAACTCTAAATTTGCACCACCAAAAATAAGACAGACTCATAGTGTAACGGTAGCACTCCGGTTTTTGGTACCGTCAGTCGGGGTTCGAATCCCTGTGGGTCTACAAACCATCCTTTTTCAAGGATGGTTTTTTATTTAAAGTTTAAAGGTATTTATCTGGAATAGGAAGATTATTTTTTTTCATATACTCGATCAAGTCATTCCATTTTTCTTCATAATAGTTGTTTTGGCATTTATCAGAAATACTACAAATATCTGAAGGCTTAATTTCTAAAATTTCCGAAATTTTCTCTAAGGTTTCCATGTTGATCTTCACCTTAGAATTTTCAAGATCAGAATATGCTTTTTGAGAAATTCCCATTTCAAAAGCTATATATTCTTGTGTAAGATCTCTTTCTCTACGAATTTTTCTAATATTTTGTCCACATATATTCATCGTTTTTATTTTAGAAGTTTTCAGTATACTTTAGAAGTTAAACTAATAGTTTCAGACAAAGTTAGTAAATACCTTTGTCAAAACATTAGATATACACATGATTTATTCCTACATAAACCATTTATCAATGGATATTTTAAAGCAATAAATCATTCTCTACAACATAACTGGAATTATGGAGACGCAAAAATTTAATTATGACAATAATATTGTCAGGGCATTCCTTTATGCTACTGTTGCATTCGGAATTATTGGTTTCATTTTAGGGCTTACTGCAGCTTTAATGCTTTTCTATCCTGAGTTGCCCGAGTTTTTATTTGGTACAGATGACACAACAATTCAAAGTTTAAGAAGTGGAAACATTCAGGGTTTAATCAACTCACAAGGCGCTTTAGGATTTGGAAGAATCAGAATGCTGCATACAAGTGCTGTGATTTTCGCATTCGTCTGCAATTCGTTTTTCTGCGGTGCTTATTACAGTATGCAGAGGCTCCTGAAAACCAGAATGTACAGCGACACTCTTTCCTGGATCCATTTCTGGACATGGCAAGTTATGATTATTGCTGTTGTCATCACCTTTTTGATGGGAATAAACACATCAAAAGAATATGCAGAACACGAATGGCCTATTGATATTTTAGTTGCTTTCTCTTGGGTCATTTTCGGAATCAATATGTTCGGAACGATCGCCAAAAGAAGGGTAAGACATCTTTATGTTGCCATCTGGTTCTATATCGCCACATGGATTGCAGTTGCTATGCTTCATATATTTAATAATCTTGAAGTTCCTTTATCATTTACAGGTTGGAAATCTTATTCTGCTTATGCAGGAGTAAAAGACGCGCTTGTACAATGGTGGTACGGTCATAATGCAGTTGCATTTGTGTTGACAACGCCTGTTTTAGGCTTAATGTATTATTTTTTGCCTAAAGCCGCCAACAGACCGGTTTTTTCATATAAACTTTCAATTATTCATTTTTGGTCATTAATCTTCGTTTATCTTTGGGCAGGACCTCATCACCTGCAGTATACAGCACTTCCGGCATGGGCTCAGGCAGTCGGAACAGGTTTTTCAATCATGCTGATAGCACCATCTTGGGGCGGAATGCTGAATGGTTTATTAACATTAAGAGGTGCTTGGGATAAAGTAAGAGAAAATCCTATTCTAAAATTCTTTGTGGTTGCAGTTACCTGTTACGGAATGGCAACTTTTGAAGGACCGCTTTTAGCAACAAAATCTTTAAATAAAATTGGACATTACACAGACTGGGTAATCGGTCACGTTCATTTGGGAGCCTTGGGGTGGAACGGTTTTATGGCATTCGGAGTCGTTTATTATCTCGTTCCTATTATGTGGAAAACCGAGCTTTGGTCTAAAAAACTAGCCAATTGGCATTTCTGGCTCGGAACTTTAGGAATTATTTTCTATGCGGTTCCAATGTATATTGCAGGATTTACGCAAGGTTTGATGTGGAAACAATTCAATCCGGACGGAACTTTATTGTGGAAAAACTGGCTGGATACCGTGACTGCAATTATCCCATATTTCAAAATGAGATTCTTAGGCGGTTTGTTTTATCTTGGCGGAGCAATTTTAATGGTCGTAAATGTTTATAAAACAATAAAAGCCGGCTCTTTTCAAAAAAATGTTCCGGCAGAAGCTCCGGCCTTAGCCAATGTAGGAGACGCAAGAAAAGAAGGCGAAGGGATACATCTTTGGTTGGAAAGAACTCCAAAATTATTATCAATATTAGCGTTTGTCGCCATTTCGATCGGTGGCTTGGTGGAAATTGTTCCGACATTAACGGTAAAAAGCAATCTACCACAAATATCAGCAGTAAAACCGTATTCACCTTTAGAACTGGAAGGCAGAGATCTTTACATCCGTGAAGGCTGCAACTCGTGCCATTCGCAAATGATAAGACCTTTCCGTGATGAAGTAATGAGATTTGACGGTAAAAACGGACAATATTCCAAAGCTGGAGAATTTGTTTACGACAGGCCATTTTTATGGGGATCAAAAAGAACAGGACCTGATTTGCATAGAGAAGGTGGAAGAAATCCGGACTCATGGCATTTTAAACACATGTACAATCCAAGAATCACCTCAGCAGGATCTATCATGCCACGTTTCCCTTGGCTGATCACCAATCGCCTCGACCGCTCTCAAATGATTGACAAAGTAAAGTTGATGAAAAACGTATTTGACATCCCTTATACAAAAGCAGAAATAGATTCCGCCGATCAATGGGCTGATAATCAATCAAAAGCTATTGTAAAAAGAATTTATGCCGAAGCTACCGATGTAAAAGATCAAATGGAAAAAGAAAGAACAGCGAAAGGAAATAATTTCATACCGCTTGAGGAAAGAGAAATCGTTGCCATAATCGCATATCTACAAAGGTTGGGTACAGACATCAAAACAACGGATATAAAAACGGCAAACATAAAATAATTAATCGTAAAGTTTTAATTAAATGAAAACGAGAACTCCAATTTCAATATATATCGCTGTAACATTAGCCCTTACTTTTATGGCGTTCGAGATGTTTGCACAGGATTCCGGCTATTTCACTTCTCCGCTTTTCTGGGCATTGCTTATCATTGTTATCATCCTGCTTTTTATTATGAATACGATAGGAGATTTGGTAGAAAACGAAAATTTTAACAGGTTATCCAACGAAGAAAAACAGACTTATTTAGCTGATAAATCGACTCCGTATTTTCAAAAGCTTTGGAATTCGGCATTTAAAAAACAATCACAAGCTGAAGAAAAAGACATCTTGATCGATCACGGTTTTGACGGAATTACAGAACTCGACAATTCTTTACCCAAATGGTGGATCGGGCTTTTCTATTTCGGAATGATTTTCTGCGCTGTTTATATAGCTGCTTTTGCATTTACAGATTATGCCCATCCCGATGCAGAATATGCTGATGAAACAAAAATAATGCTTGCATCTATCGCAGAATATGAAAAAACTGCACCGCCGATCAATATTGAAACTGCAAAGTATAATGCAGATAACATTTCTGAAGGCGAGCAGATTTTTAAAACAAACTGTATATCATGTCATTCAGATTCCGGAAAAGGAGGCATTGGCCCAAACCTTACAGATTCACATTGGATCAATATTAAAGAAAAAAGCTTATTTAAAAATGTTTTCTGGATGCTCGAAAACGGCTCGCCAAATAATCCTACAATGCGACCTTTTATCAAAGACGGAACGATCACAGGAAAAGATGCCGAGAAAGTAGCTGCTTATATTTACCATATCAATCAGGAAAAATCTCCGATAACAGAAGCTCAAGGCGGCGCTGCACCACAAGGAGAAGAAACAAAATGGCAAGAATAAAAACACTATTAAATATATAAACCCATGAAGTAAACTCCACCAGATTTATGCCTCTATTACTATTTGATTAACATCTGAAACCTATTCACTTTAAATATTCTTAATATTTATTCAATAGGGGCATATTTCGATTTAAAACCTGTTCTTTTGAGCAGGTTTTAATTTTTTTAAACATACCACATATTGATCAATTATTATCATTTGGTGCGGGTTGGCAAACATATTGCAGGTATTTTAACAAAATTTTATAAAAACAGAATAAACATGGAAAATATCATTACGTTTCAATTTTTCAATCCATAAAGTAATATAAATAAAGGCTGCATAATGTAGCTGAATACTCCGAAATCAAGAGTAAAAGTAATTAATTATATTTGTCTAAATCACACGAAATTTGAAACTAAAATTTAATAAAAGAAAAATCATAAGAGGTATTGTAATCACAATTACCTCAATCCTAATTCTGCTTATTCTGCTTATACTAAGCTTGCGGCTTCCTGCGGTTCAAAACTACGTGAAAGATAAGCTCGTTGTTTATCTGGAAAAAAAGATCAAGACCGATGTAAGCTTGGAACGCGTATATATTGGCTTTCCAAACAGCCTGATTATGGAAAATTTATATCTGAAAGGTCAGAATATTGATACTTTGCTAGCTGTAAAAAAATTCGATGTCGGTTTGGATATGTGGAAGCTGATCAATTCTAAAGCAGATCTTACTTCAATCGATCTTGAAGGCGTACGCGCCAATGTTGTAAGAAATCCTGACGGAAAATTTAATTTTGATTACATTATTGATGCTTTTGCAACATCCGATAAAGAAGAAAGTACATCCAAGCCTTTTATTATTTCATTAGACAAAATAAAACTGAAAGATATTGGTGTGACTTTCGATGACCGCCAATCGAGAAATGACATTCAGGTGTATTTCAAATCTTTTGATACAAGAGTGAAAACTTTTGATCTTCAAAACAATTCTTATGCTGTAAATGATATTAATCTTGACGGATTAAAACTAAAACTGAAACAAGATCTTGTAAAGGAAGTTGCAGAAAAAGCGGAACAAAAAGTAGATTCCCTGAATCAGCAAAAGCCTATGAAATTAGGTCTGAACGGAATAAATTTTACTAATTTCAATATTGATTACGGCGATGATAATACCAAAACTTTTGCTAAAATTATCTTCAAAGAATTAAGTGCAAAAATCAACAATATTGATTTACAAAACAATGCTTATAATGTTGGGAATGTTTACTTGACAGGCGCAAACATTAATGCGAATCTCTATCTTCCGGCAGAAAATGCCAACCCGAAAGACACCCAAAAAGAGCCTGAACCATCTGGAAATTCCACAAAAGAAAAGGCAATGCAAATGCTTTTAGGAAAACTTATTCTTGATGATGTAAAAGTGGTTTACAACAATACGGCCATTGCTCCTACCCGATCCGGAATGGATTTTAATCATCTGAATTTTGCCAAAATGAATCTCGACGTACGAAACTTCAAAATGGAAAACAACCAGTTTGCAGGAAGTGTAAAATCAGCAGAAATACAGGAAGCAAGGGGTTTGGATATTCAAAAATTCAACACCGATTTTGTGTATGAAGAAAAGCAGGCTTATTTGAAGAATTTGTATCTGCAGACTCCAAAAACAGTTTTAAGAGATGAAGTTGTTTTAAATTATAATTCGATCGAACAATTAAGCTCAAATCTCGGCGCAGTAAAAATTTCAGCCAATATTGAAAACTCAAAAATTGGATTTTCCGACATTTTAAATTTGGTTCCGACCTTAAGGAATACTGCTCCGTTCAACAAATATCCAAACGCGATATTGAGCGTCAATACAAATGTAAAAGGAAGTGTGAATGATTTATTGATTCAAAATCTAAAAGTTTCAGGCTTGGATCAACTAAGAATTGCCGCATCAGGAAGAGTGAAAAACGCAATGGATCCTGACAATTTATATTATGATCTGAAGATTACAGAACTTTCTTCATCGGCAAAAACGATCTATAATTTAGTTCCGAAAAATACAATTCCTTCGAATATTACCTTACCTTCAAATTTCAGCATAAAAGGTACAGCGAAAGGCTCAACGAAAGTTGTGAATGCCAATCTGAATCTTTATTCAACTCTTGGAAATGCCGCCGTTATCGCTAAAGTTGACATGCGAAGAAAAAACCACGAATTGTATGATGTAAAAGCAAACCTTCAGAATTTACAGATCGGAAAAATCATTCAGAATAAAGATTTGGGAGCCATTACGGCAAAAATTTCCGCGAAAGGTGAAAGCTTTGATTTTAAAAATGCAAACGCCGATATCAAAGGCGATGTACAATCTGCAGTTTACAACGGTTATCGCTACCAAAACATGAATTTGGTCGGGAAAATAAATCGTGGTGCCTACAACATCATTTTAAACTCAAAAGATCCGAATGCCAATTTGCAGTTGACTGCTTCAGGAGTATATGACGAAAAAAATCCGACCGTAAAAGTAAATGGCAACATTAATAAATTAGATTTAAATAAGCTTGGTTTTTACAGTTCGCCAATGATCATTGCAGGCGGAATCGACGGTGATTTTACAAGCCTTGATCCTGATAATTTAAACGGATATCTGAATCTTAAAAACTTCGCGATTTCAGACACAAAAGAGGTTTTCCCGCTTCAAGATGTCAGTCTGAAAGCGTCATCCACAAGCGATTCTACTCAAATCATTCTCAATTCGCAGATCGCTGATGTAGAGTTGAATGGTAAATATAAGCTGACACAGATTTTCGGTGCTTTGCAGCAAACCATTAATCAATATTATCAATTCCAAAAACCCGGAAAAGCACAAAAAATCGATGCCGGACAATTTTTCACTTTTAATGCTAAAATTAAAAATGATGATCTGATCAGAAAATTTGTTCCGGATTTAAAAAGCTTTGAAACCATCAATATCAACGGAAATTATAATGCAGATTCTCAACAGATCGAAGTAGATGCCCAAATTCCACAGGTTTTGTATGACAGCTATTCGTTGGAAAATACATCATTAAAAATCACCAACGAAAATCAGGCTTTGCAATATAATCTTGGCGTTTCTTCTTTGAAAAGTGAAAGTTTTGCTTTGAATAAAGTCAATATTAACGGTGATGTATCAAACAATATCATCAATTATAATATCACGACAAAAGACGAAAAAGATGAAACGCGGTTTTTAATTGCCGGAAATGCAAAATCCATAAATGATGTTACAGAAATTTCTCTGAATCCGAATGGCTTAAGACTAAATTATATGGATTGGACCGTCGCTGAAAACAACAAAATACAAATCGGCAGCCAGGGAATTTTGGCAGATAATTTCAGGTTGTCCAATGCCGGAAGTGAGATTTTGCTGCAGTCGGAAAGCAATTCGCCAAACAGTCCTTTAAATGTTTCGTTGAAAGATTTTCAAATTGAAACCATTACAGAAATCATTAAAAAAGATTCGCTTTTGGCAAAAGGAACGATTAATGGAACTGCTCAATTAAGAAATCTGACTAAAGAAATGACGTTTACGTCGGATATCGACATTACAGATCTGATTGTATTCGGAAGTCCGGTTGGAAATCTTGATGTAAAAGTAAACAACACTTCTTCCAATCTTCTGAACGCCGATATTACGCTTTCCGGGAATAATAATGATATGAAAATCACCGGCAATTACAATACTTCGGCAAGCACTTTCGATTTAAATCTCGATATGAACCAGCTTCAGATGAAAACGCTTCAGGGGTTTACCATGAATGCAATTACCAATACGGAAGGCTACTTGTCGGGTGATCTGAAAATTACTGGAAGTACTTCTGCACCGAGGATTTTAGGTGATGTGAAGTTAAATAATGTTGGATTGATGATTTCACAGACCGGAAGTGATTTCAGAAATATCAATGACGAAATAGCATTTACGAACAGAGGAATTGAATTCGACAATTTCAAAATCAATGATAAAGACGGGAATTCTTTAAATATCGACGGACAAGTTTTGACGCAAACCTACAGAGATTTTGCATTTAATCTTGATGTAAACGCTAAAGATTTTAAAGTCGTGAATTCTGAAAAGTCAAGCGATGCAATTTTATATGGAATTTTAGCGATTGATGCAGCTTTACAGGTTCGTGGAGATTTGGATTTACCGAAAGTTAACGGAAGGCTTGCCGTTTCCGAAACGACAGATTTCATATTTGTGCTTCCGCAATCCAGCCCTTCGTTACAGGAAAGAGACGGTATTGTTGAGTTTATAGATCAGGATCAGGTTGCTTTAAACCAAACCATTAAAACAGATTCTATCGATTCTCAAACGAACATCAAAGGAATGGATGTGAATGTAAATATTGAAGTCGACAAAGAAGCTAAAATCTCTATTATTATCGATAAAGCCAATGGTGATTTTGTGAAACTGCAAGGCGAAGCCGATCTTACGGGAGGAATTGATCCGTCGGGAAAAACTACTTTAGTTGGTGTTTATCAGGTTGAAAAAGGAAGCTATGAATTGTCTGTAAGCCTGCTGAAAAGAAAATTTGACATCCAAAAAGGAAGCACAATTACATGGACCGGAGAACCAACCGCCGCTACTTTGGATATTACTGCGATATACAGAACAGAAGCCGCACCGATTGATCTTGTAGAACAGCAGTTTTCAGGCGATCCGGCACTTCTGAATCAGTTTAAGCAAAGAATTCCTTTCAATACATTATTGATTCTGAAAGGCGAACTTTTAAAACCTCAGATTTCTTTCGATATTACAACAGACGAAAAAAATAATGCCGTGTCTTCTGCAGTTACCGAAACCATTGACGGAAAACTGGCCCAGTTGAGACAAGACGAAAACGAAATGAATAAGCAGGTTTTTGCCTTGCTTTTACTAAACAGATTTATAGGTGAAAATCCGTTCCAGAGCAATTCCGGACTTTCTGCGGAAACGATGGCGAAACAGAGTGTAAGTAAAATACTTTCGCAACAGCTTAATAATTTAGCTTCAGACCTTATTAAAGGGGTTGATCTAAATTTTGACCTCGAATCTACAGAAGATTATTCTACCGGACAACGAAACGAAAGAACAGATCTAAATATTGATGTCAGCAAAAGATTGCTTAATGACCGTTTAAAAGTTTCGGTTGGAAGCAACTTTGGTGTCGAAGGTGAAGCAAGACAAAACGAAAATACAACGAATATTGCCGGAGATGTCACAATAGATTACAATCTTTCCAGAGACGGAAGATACATGCTTCGTGCATACCGTAAAAACGATTATCAGGTCGCGTTACAAGGCCAGATTGTAGAGACCGGAATAGGTTTTATCATCACATTGGATTACGACAAATTCAGGGATATTTTCCAGAAATCCAAAATGAAGAAAAGAGAAAACAAGAGAAATAATAAGAATAACGAAGGCGTAGAAACGAAATAATGAAAAGTAAATTTAACATATACTGTAAATATTTTTTAGCATCGGGATTCACTGCGGCTATCATTTCCTGTAGCAATACCAAATTTCTAAAGGAAGGACAAATGCTTTACACAGGTGCCGAAATCAATATCGAAAATGATACTCTTCCGAAAAAAGAAAAAAGTGAGCTTAAAGATGCTTTAAAGGAAAATTTGACACCAAAACCCAATTCCTCTTTTCTTGGTTTACGCCCAAAGCTTTACGCTTACAATGCAACGAAAGAACCAAAAAAAGAAAAAGGCTTAAGATATTGGCTTAAATATAAATTTGGTGAAGAGCCTGTTTTACTTGGTGATGTAGATCGTGAATTCAACAAAGATATCATTGAAAATTATTCTGAAAATAAAGGCTATTTCAATGCAAGAGCAAGATATGATACCGTTTCGAAAAATAAGAAAGCGAAAGTAATTTACACCTTAAGTCCGGGAGCGAGATATCTTATCAGCAATGTCAACTTTCCGCAGGATTCTACATTAGTCAATACTGAAATTCAAAATTTAAAAGATAAAACTTTATTAAAACCTGGAAATCCGTTTGACCTTGACGTGATCAAAGCTGAAAGACAGAGAATAGATGACGGTTTAAAAGAGAAAGGTTTTTATTATTTCAATCCCGACAATATTATCGTTCAGGCAGACAGCACGGTGACCAACGAACCCAAAGTTGAGCTCATTGTAAAGCTTAAAGACAATACTCCGAAGTTGGCAACCGAACAATTTACCATTGATAAGGTTGTCGTTTTTCCGAATTATAATCTTCGTGATGTAAAAAGAGGAAAATACAGAATTCCGATGAGTGCCGATTCTCTCTCGGGATATGAATACGGTGATATTTATGTAGTTGATCCTGAAAAAAAGTTTAAACCGAAAATTTTCGATCGTGCTTTGTATTTCAACAAAGGTGATATTTATAACAGAAAAGACCACAATCTGTCGTTAAACAGGCTCATCAGTTTGGGAGTTTTCAAATTTGTTAAAAATGAATTTGTTGTGTCAGATTCTTTAAATCATAAGTTTGATGCATATTATGTTTTGACTCCGAGAGAATTACAATCGCTAAGGTTGGAAGCTTTGGCAAGAACAAATTCAGCCAACTACGCAGGAAGTGAAGTAAATTTAAACTGGACTCAAAGAAATTTCTTTAGAGGTGCTGAACAATTTAAAGCTTCCGTTTACGGTGCTTTTGATGTACAAATGGGCGGTCCTTCTGACGCCGAAAATATTTTCAGAGCAGGAGCCAATGCGCAATTGTCGATTCCGAGAATTGTGGCGCCATTCCGTTTTAATTCTTCGAGCGCGTTTGTGCCGAGAACAAATATTCAGCTTGGATATGAATTCCAAAATCGTACAACTTTATATACTTTAAATACATTCAATGCCTCATTCGGATATCAATGGAAAGAGAATGTAAGAAAAGAACATGAGCTGAAACTGATTGATGTATCTTTGATCGACCCGGCAAATGTGACTCCAAAGTTTGAGGATTTGGCTATGAATAATCCTTATTTGAGGCGTATTGCAGAGCAACAGCTCATTTTCGGACCAACCTATTCTTACACTTATTCAACAACGATGCTTCCTAAAAAAAACACATTCTATTATAAAGGAATGCTTGATTTAGCAGGAAATATCGCAGGACTTATATCTGGTGGAAATGCTAAAGAAGGAAATCAGAAAAGCATATTCGGTGTACCATTCAGTCAATATGCAAAAATTGAAAATGATCTGCGTTTTTATCACAAACTTACCGAAAAAACATCTTTTGCAACAAGGCTGATTGCTGGTGTTGCTATTCCTTATGGAAATTCTGAGCATATTCCGTTCTCAAGACAGTTTTTTGTGGGCGGAAGTAACAGTATCAGGGCTTTCCGTGCAAGAACTTTAGGCCCGGGGAGTTACGACCCAAGAGACGGAAACAATACAAGAGCAGCCTTTGATCAGGCAGGCGATGTAAAATTGGAACTAAATGCCGAATACCGTGCAAATCTTTATAAATTCTTAAATGTTGCCGTTTTTGCTGATGCCGGAAATATCTGGCTGATTAACGATGAACTGAATGATGAGGGAGAAATAACGAGACCGGGCGGAAAATTTTCTAAAGATTTTTTAAGTGAAATTGCGGTTGGCGCAGGTGTTGGCTTGCGACTTGATTTTTCTATTTTAATTCTTAGGCTCGATTTAGCGATGCCTTTGAGAGTTCCATATTACGATAAAGGCGACAGATGGGCTTTTGATAAGATCAACTTTGGTAGCGGAAGCTGGAGAAAAGACAATTTAATTTTAAATATTGCAATCGGATATCCTTTTTAATATGGTAAAAGAAATAAAATTTTTCTGGCAGGTTGTCAAAGAAACGTTTACAGAATGGAATAATTCTTCTGCTTCAAGCGACTCAGCGAGCCTGGCATATTATGCGATTTTCTCGATTCCAGGCTTACTTATCATTATTATCTGGATTGCCGGATATTTCTTCGGTGAAGAAGCCATTCGTGGCGAAATAACTTATCAGATCAGCGGGATGATGGGTACTGAAGTTGCGGAAAGTGTTCAAAATATGATTGCAGGAGCTTTGATTGATAAAGAAAATATTTTTATGAAAATTGTCGGGATCGGATCTTTAGTTTTCGGTTCCACAACTCTTTTTTTTCAGCTTCAAAAATCTTTAAATAACCTTTGGGACGTAGAAGCTGCACCCAAAAAAGCATTGGTTAAATTTCTTTTAGATCGTGCCAATTCATTAGGAATGATTCTTATTTTAGGTTTTTTGCTAATGATCACAATGATTTTATCATCATTAATAAGCCTTTTTAATAATTTTATCACCAATTATTTTGGACTTGAAACCTATATGGTTGTCGAAATCATCAACTTTACGATCGGATTCGGAATTGTTGTTCTGCTTTTTGCACTTATGTTTAAAGTGCTTCCGGATGTTGAGATTAGCTGGAAATCTGTTTGGAAAGGGGCTTTACTCACTGCTATACTTTTTACTTTCGGAAAATTCTTACTGAGTCTTTACTTCAGTGAATTTAAACCAACTTCCGCATTTGGAACAGCAGGAACGGTAATTTTGATCATGATGTGGATCAATTATTCATGTATGTTGATCTTCTTCGGCGCCGAATTTACGAAAGTCTACACATTTAAAAAAGGCTTACGAATCGAGCCTTCGAAACATGCCAAATGGAGCAGCGCAAAGCTTTACAGAGATAGTCAGAAAAAAGTTAATGCTTGATTTAAACCCCACCCATTACAAACATATTCTCCATTGTCGGAACTTCGCTCCCACCTTTTTTCTCAAGTGTAATAGCAAATGCCTGAGCATTAGGAATGTTTGACAATGCAATTTTACTGTCTTTACTTTCTTCGTACATTCCGGCGCTTACAGGCTTACCATCTGCAATTGCCCAAAGCTGATATTGCATTCCTTCAGGAGCTTTTGGCAAACTATCCGCACTTAAGTACACATCTTTTGAATTTTTATTCCAGAAAACAGTTGCTTTTGCTTCAGGATGTTTTTCGACTCCTGCCAATGCTATTTTCAGCATATCCGGATTTGATATGACATTTAGTTTTTGCTGTAAATCCCGGATTGCAATATTTTTAGATTGTTTTTCTGTTTCTAATTTTACAATTTCTTTATTGATTTCCGATTGGCTGCTCATCCAATAAAAATTCACACCCATGCTTATCAGAAACAACAAAGAAGCTGCAACGCCAAAATTTCTCCAGTTGTTGTTTCTTTCATTCTTTATTTCGTGAATTTCCTTTTGAACGATTGGTTTTTGTTCATTATTCTGGATAGGAATTACAGGTTTTTCGTTTTCAACGATTTGTTCACGTTGAATTTTCTCCCAAATTTTCGATTTTAGATCACTTGGTGGTGTCACAGCCTCTGCTGTTGCAAGCATTTCAAAAGTTTTTTGCGTTTCTTCGAAAGCGGCTTTTACTTCGGCATTATTCTTCATCACACATTCCAGAATACCTGCTTCCTCGGGAGAAGCATGGCCTAGAATATATGATTCTAGAATTCCGGACGATATGTATTCTTTACTATTCAATTTATTGAAAATCTTTTAACAGGTCTTTTAATTTCATCAATGCATTGCGCATTTTAGTCTTTACAGTACCCAATGGCATATTCAGTTTTTCTGATATTTCGCTTTGCGTATATCCTTGATAATAAGCAAGATCAATAAGTTCCTGCTTGTCAGTTTCTAAACCTTCCAATACTTTATTAAAACCAATAAAATCAGAATTATTAGTTGTAGAAAGATCCGCGTTGTTATATACGAAATCAGGTAATGATTGGTTTTTTAGTTGATTTTGGAAGCCTTTTGATTTCAGATAATCTATTGCCGTGTTTCTTGCAATATTGATCATCCATGTATAAAATCTTCCTTTTGAAGAATCATATTGTTGAATAGAATTCCAGATTTTCACAAAAACATCCTGAATAATTTCTTCTGTATATTCTTTTGATTGCACAATTCGAAGAATCACACCATACAACGCACCGGAATAGTGATCATACAAATGATGAAAACCAGATTCGCTCTGTTGCTTAAGCAGATCGATAAGTTCCTCTTCCGAATATTTTGTTTTAATAGTGTTTATATTTCGTTTCAAATTTAATAAAATAAAACAGATATGAAACTAAATCTTGAATTTTTTACAAAATACTTTATTCTCTGCCTTAAAAATTAATTGAAATAAAATAAACACTTGATTTACAATATATTAACCTAAATATTGGAGAAGTTTAAAACTAAAACCAAAAGACTTTCGTAAATGGTAAGTAAGAACACAGAAGGATATCAAACATAATAATTTAAAAATCAAGAAAATGAACACAAGATCAAAATTCACAATGCTAGGAATGATCGCTTTATCATTCGCATTCAGCGGAAATGCATTCGCACAAAAGATGAAAGAAAAAACGGTAATGGTGGGCGGTGCAGCTATGTATCCTTCTAAAAATATTGTTGAAAATGCTGTAAACTCCAAAGATCACAAAAGTTTGGTTGCCGCAGTAAAAGCAGCTGGTTTGGTAGAAACATTACAAAGTGCGGGACCTTTCACCGTATTTGCTCCGACGGATGCAGCATTCAACAAACTACCAAAAGGCACGGTAGAAAGCCTGGTAAAACCTGAAAACAAAGAAATGCTAACAAAAATTTTAACATATCATGTTTTACCCGGAAAATACAGTTCCAAACAGGTTTGGGCAGCAGTGAAAGCCGGAAACGGGAAAGCAATGATGAAGACGGTTGCAGGTGAGCAGCTTACTTTCTGGACCAAAGGAAAGGATTTATACGTAACGGACGCAAAGGGAAATAAAGCAAAAGTGACCATTGCCGATGTAAATCAATCAAATGGCGTTATACATGTAATAGACACGGTTCTATTACCATAGTTAGTTTTTTATGGTTTATTAAGAAGCCTTACTTATAAAAAGTAAGGCTTTCTTTTATTTAGAAGAGAAAACTTCTTTCGAATATTCTCCGTTACTCATTGGAATTTCTATGACGATATTTCCGTTTTCGTAATATCCGATCGTAGAATTGCCGGAATTCAATTTCACTCTGAAAACATCTTTTTTTGTAGTTGCCTTAAAAGTTGCAAAAGGAACTGAGCTGTTGCCTTCTACCAAAATAAATTGAGAATTATCAATTTGTATTTTTTGTAAATTTACTTTACCGTTGCTGAATTTTTCAGCTTTGTTTTCTGAAGCCGATGAGCTTTCATTAGCAGGAGATGCAACTGCAGGCTCTTCTATTGCGGCCGTTTGTGTTTGCTGAATCACATTTACTGGATTAGAAACAGGAATTTTCACTAAAGCCTGACGTAAAGCATCCTGATAACCCGCTTCAAATTCTTTTATAGAGGTGCTCGCTTTATGGCTTTCAATCACTTTATTATTACAGTCCTTAAATTCTAAAATAATTTTATTTTTTAAAAAACCACTATCATTTATAACATCGGCATTTAAAACACTGCAGGGATTTGAGGTGACTTCTGAAGGCCAATCATTTTTATTTCCTGCAACTACAATGTATTGCTTTGCTTTTAATGCTTTTGAAAGTGTTGTATCTAAACCATAAAGGTCATTTTTGAAGCCTGTAAATTTTTCCGCCAATACAATATATTTGTAATCCGAAACTTTTTGTGCATAAGAAAATGTAATGCAAAACGCCGCTATAATTATTGAAAATTTCTTCATTATAATAACTTTATTATATTTTTTAATCATTTCTAAATTCTCCCATATCCAGTTTCAGAGAGAAGAAATTAGAATAAAAATTAGAACCGCCAATTCCCGAGTTACTGATCGCATAATCGAGCGTTAATCCTCTGTATCTAATTCCTATACCCGCACTTGGTTGAAAAGAAACTTTTCTTTTTAAATCTTCAATATCGGTTATAGACTGAAATCTGTTAACCCCCAATCTCACGAAAATCATCTTTTGGTAGCCTAATTCTGCACCTGCATAAGGTGTAACACTTGCAAAATCTGTCGAAAGAAGCGCTGCAGTTTTAGCAAAATCTACATTGATTCCTGCTTCGGGCAAAACATATATGCTGCTGTTGATTTCAAACAGTCTGCTGGCTCCTACATTCAGTTTAGGCATTGTAAGCTCCATTTTATCGGTTGGTGCAGGGTTGAATTCTTCACCATTTACGACTGTTGTAAGCTCATCTTGATTGATTGTCCAAAAGTTGACTGTTGTTGTAGCATCACGCAACATACCTCCGAATTTCCATCCGTTGTCTGCTTTATAAATCGCCCCGATGTCAAAACCAAAACCATATCCGCTAGCGAACTTCCCTACATTTCTATAAACAAGTTTAGCATTTACTCCGACATCCAATTTCGGGTTTCCTCCAGGATTGAAGGCGTAAGAGATGATTCCCGCATAATCGGATTGTGAAAACTTAGTGATTTTATCATAATCGATATTTCCTTCTGTATCAATAAGTTGAGTTGTATTTAAAATATTATCAACACCCAATCTTACGATCGAGATTCCAAAAACACCTTCTTCCAAAACTTTTGCATAAGCCAGATAATCATACTTTGCAATCGACTCAAAGTATTCTGCGTGCATGGCTGCACCTTGCCAGTCTTTTTGGATACCATTCAAACCTGCAGGGTTCCACATCGGAGAATATACATCGTCCTGATTGGAAATTACCGCACCGCCCATCGCTATGCCTCGTGCGCCGGCTCCAATATTTAAAAATTCATTGGAATATTTTCTTATAATCTGAGATTGAAAAACTCCAAATGAAAGAAAAAGTGATAATAAAAGATATTTTTTCATCATATACATTGATGCTTAGTTAATGTTTTTTTGTTTCCTTGATTTGATCAGCGCATTTGCCACAATTGCCAAAATCATTACGAGGGAAGCTACGTAAAATACTGAACTCATGTGTTCTGATTCTCCAAAGATAAAAAAAGCTAGTATAATTCCGTAAACCGGTTCTAAATTAACTGTTAAAATTAACGTAAATGGCGAAATATATTTCATGAGCTTTACAGATTCCAGCATCGGAAAGGCTGTGAAAACACTTGCCAACAAGGCTATTAACGCCAAATCTCTGTAGTTTATTTCGTTCATTTCAAAAATTTGACCGGATAGTAAATAAAATATTGATAAAATGAGCCAACCCGAGAAAATTTCGTAAAAAATAATGTTTCCAGGACTGGTTTTGCCAAAAAGCTTTCCGTTGAAAACTGAAAATATCGTCCCGAATACCGCACAAAGAATTCCGAAAAATATACCTTCTTTGTATTGAAACTCTGTTTTAAAAATCATAAGAATGCAGGCTACAATTACAATTCCCATGATAACTTCAGACATATCAACTTTTCTTTTGAAAATGATAGGTTCTAAAATTGCAGCAAATAAAGTAGATAAAGAAAGGCAGCTTAATGCTATTGAAACGTTGGAAACTTTTATCGAATAAAAAAAACACCACCAATGAAGCGCCATAAAAAGGCCAATTGCTGAAAGCTGAAAAAAAAGCCTTTTTGATATCTTAATGCTTTCTTTTTTAAAAATTCTTATAAATACAAATAAAAATACAGCGGCAAACAGCATTCTGTAAAACACTAAAATCTGTGCATTTGCATGAATCAGTTTTCCCAAAATTGCAGTAAATCCCCACAAAAAAACAATCAAGTGCAATCTGAAAAGAGCTAATTTTTGCATAGAATTAAAAATATTTAACGGGCAAATTTACGAATAGCTTTTACAAAAAGGTGTAAAAAAAATTCATTATCATTTTTTTATTATTAGCCATAAAAAACCCTGAAAGTCTGTTCAACTTTCAGGGCCTTCAAATAATAAACTATTAAAAAAATAAACTAGGAACAGAGGAAATTTATATAGAGTAATCAGCTCCTTTCCTCTACTGTAAAATTAGAAAAAAAATCAAACATACAAAAATATCCCAATGTTAAATATTTCATAATTTTCTGATTTCCATTCAGTTAAATACAAATACTATTTCTAAGTATCTTTTTTATAAAAATAGTATCTTAGGCAGATTAAAAAATACAAAATTTCATGGATATTGAATTCAATAAAAGAGAAGATCAAAACAAACTAAAATTATCTGAAATAAACCGTCTTCTTACTGAAATAAAAAAAGGCGGGGGCGAAAAAAGACTTCAAAAAATACGTGATGAAGGAAAAATGACGGCAAGAGAAAGAATAGATTATCTTCTTGACAAAAATTCAGATTCCATTGAAATAGGTGCTTTTGCCGGATACGAAATGTACGAAGAACACGGAGGATGCCCAAGCGGCGGTGTTGTTGTTGTGATGGGATATGTGTCTGGAAGACAATGTCTGGTTGTTGCAAATGATGCTTCAGTAAAAGCCGGAGCCTGGTTTCCAATTACAGGAAAGAAAAATTTAAGAGCTCAGGAAATCGCTATGGAAAACAGACTTCCTATTATTTATCTGGTAGATTCTGCAGGAGTTTATCTTCCGATGCAGGATGAGATTTTTCCTGATAAGGAAATGTTTGGAAGAATTTTCAGAAACAATGCTAAAATGAGTGCTGCGGGAATTATTCAAATTTCTGCTGTTATGGGGAGCTGTGTTGCAGGAGGAGCATATTTACCGATTATGAGTGATGAAGCGATGATTGTAGACAAAACAGGATCTATTTTTCTTGCCGGAAGTTATCTTGTAAAAGCAGCGATTGGAGAAAGTATAGACAACGAAACTTTGGGGGGCGCAACAACTCATTGTTCAATTTCTGGTGTTACGGATTATAAGGCGAAAGATGATAAAGACGCTTTAGACAGAATTAAAAACATTATGAAGTCTATCGGAAGCTACGAAAAAGCAGGATTTGACAGAATCGAAAGTTTCCCTCCAAAAGAGAAAGTAGAGAATATATTTGGCATTGTGCCCGTTTCCCGTGCCGATCAATATGATACTTTAGAGATTATAAAATGTCTTGTAGATAATTCTGAATACGAAGAATACAAGCCAGATTATGGTAAAACAATTATCTGCGCTACTGCAAGAATTGATGGTTGGTCTGTCGGAATCGTTGCTAATCAGCGAAAACTTGTAAAAAGTGGTAAAGGGGAAATGCAGTTTGGTGGTGTGATTTACTCCGATTCTGCCGATAAAGCTACCCGATTTATTGCTAATTGTAATCAAAGGAAAATCCCTTTAGTATTCTTACAGGATGTTACAGGTTTTATGGTAGGATCAAAATCTGAACACGGAGGAATTATAAAAGATGGAGCAAAGATGGTGAATGCTGTTTCCAATTCTGTTGTTCCTAAATTCACAATCATAACAGGAAATTCTTACGGAGCCGGAAATTATGCAATGTGCGGAAAAGCATATGATCCTAGATTAATTGTTGCTTGGCCTTGGGCTGATCTGGCTGTAATGGGCGGTTCTCAAGCTGCAAAAGTTTTAGCGCAGATTCAGGAGTCTACACTCAAAAAGCAAGGAAAGGAAATCACCGAAGAAGAGCATAATGAAATTTTAAGTTCAATATCAAAAAAATATCAAAAGCAAACTGAATCCACTTATGCTGCCGCGAGATTATGGACTGACGCTATTATCAATCCGGTTGATACACGCAAATGGATTTCCATGGGAATAGAAGCTGCAGACCATTCTCCTATTACTGAAAAATTTAATTTAGGAGTTATTCAAGTTTAAGTTTTACCTAAAAAAGTATACAAAAGCCTCACTTTAAGTAGTGGGGCTTTTTATATTATGTTAAATACTATTAAAGAATTATAAAGTTTCAAAACGCCATACTACTAAGGTAAGATTTTTGTTATTAGATTATACTTAAAAACTAATAAACACTTCAACCTCTTTTTAATTCCAAAAGGAAACCTATGAAAAGATATTTTGCAGTATTTATTGCCTTATATACCGTCGTTTTATTGTACATGATGTTTTATGCCTCAGGAAGAGAACCATCTGAAATATCATATATTCAACATCAGCCGTTTATTACCATACAGCATTTTTTTAATGCTAATAATATAGATAATCAGGCATTTCTTATAAATATATTTGGAAATATATTCTTATTCAGTCCATTTGGTTGGTTGGGATTATGCATTAAGAAATTCAACCGTTTTGTTCCCATCACGTTGTTCTTTTTAGTTGCAATAAGTACAATTGAATTGATACAATACCTCACAGGAAGGGGCGTAGCCGATATAGATGATGTATTTCTGAATACAATTGGAATGCTTATCGGCTTTTATCTCTTCAAATATGCAACTTGGAAAAATATTGCAAATATTAAGTTCCATTTTGGATTATACGAAAATGAAAGAAGCCCTTCAACTTATAGTTAATTTAAAGAGTTATGTAACTTTTGCAGTTAAAATTTATTATATTTTTCAGGAGCTTAAACCCGCTTTCACTACTGTTTTTATTCGTGCAGGTTCCTGATTTATAAAAAGAGCTCAGACAGGCCGTTCAATCGGGGCTATACAACACATTTGAACTTCGAGAACTTTTGGTGAGATTAAAACTCTAAGTGATATTTTATGGAGTGTATATTCTTGCTGCCGCAAAGTATATTTTCATTGCCGAAAGTAATATTCTTGCTTCTGTAAATATATTTCCTTTCAGTGAACAACATTCTTAAATAAGTAAAGTATATTTTTAGCTACTATAACTCAAATTCTTCTTACATCAAATACTGACAGTTAAAATGTCGTTCCTTCGAAGTTTTATAATTTCTAATTCTATCTCCTTCATTTTCTACAAAAGGTTTCGCCCTCCCTTACATGTAACAGTTTAAATTTATTTATTGCTAGTATCGCATAAAAATATTGACAGCCATAAAACGAAAAAACCTCATACAAATAAATGTATGAGGTTTAAAAAAAAACTGGCGGCGACCTACTCTCCCGCTTT
>Ga0307414_10000042_pt1 | contig 142637 bp, 112 predicted proteins | sample DK1Ometagenome_FD_203804 | JGI IMG/M metagenome (GOLD analysis project Ga0307414, IMG submission 203804) | Maize rhizosphere microbial communities from greenhouse at UC Davis, California, United States - DK15-O-3 | ecosystem: Host-associated > Plants > Roots > Rhizosphere > Soil | place: USA...
CCGAATGTTGGCGGCCTTCCTGTCGGCCACAGCGCCGCGGGCCGCGGCGCCCTACCCGGTAGGGCGGTCCGGCCCGGACCGCTTGGCGAGGATGATGCCATCCCGGATGTTGGCGGCCCTCCTGTCGGCCACAGCGCCGCGGGCCGCGGCGCCCTACCCGGTAGGGCGGTCCGGCCTGGACCGCTTGGCGAAGGTGATGTCATCCCGGATGCTGGCGGCCCTCCTGTCGGCCACAGCGCCGCGGGCCGCGTCGCCCTACCGTTAAAATTTCTCCCGCTCCTCGCGGATGACCCGCATCACGTCATAGAGCGCGAAGACCACGGTGAAAATGGCGAGCGCACCACAGCCGGCCCACCAAAGGAAGAAGCGCCAGATGTTCGCCCTCAACCAATCGTCGACCCCCCACAAGCCGATGGCGAAGACCGCAAGCAAGAGCATCAGGCAGCGGCCCATGGCACGGCGGCGCGTGGAGCGGTCGTGAAGGATGCCCTTCGCCACGCCTTTGTTCGCCTGCCAGGATGATGGGGATTTCTCGCTCATCGGCCGGAAGGTTCATGCATCGGACAGCCGGTCGCAAGAGCGCACGCAGCCAATCTCACCCGCGCCGCTCGGTGGCGATCCGCATGCGGTCGAGGAGGCGGTTCACGAAAAGCAGCGCGGGAATGCCAAGCGCCGCTAGTTCGAGGTAAAACCACGGCAGCGGATGGACCTGAAGCCGGTCGATCACTTCCCGGGAGATTTCCTCTCCCAAACTATCGAGCGGCGAAGCGCTTTTCCCGGCGGATGGCGCACCCGAGAAGCGCTTCACCATCGTTTCCTTCGCGGGGAATCCAAGAGAGGCCTGGGTAATCAGGCACACGAGCGCAACGGTACAGAGGATGCCGGAGGCGCTCGACAGCTCGCGCTTGCCATTGAATACCGCGGCCAAAGCCAGAATCGAACCCGATGCGGCGCAGAAGAGGGCGGCTCCGGCGAGGTAGGAATTGCCCAGGGAAGCATCCTCGGTGGTCCCGATCTGGATCCGAACCGGGTCAGTGCTTGGCTCCATCTTCGCCGATCCCGAGATCAACTGGAGCCCGGTCTGCGTGGCCATCCGCTCGCCCCGGCACTCGATGCTGGTCCAGGGAAGAAAGAAGAACACGACCGCGGCCAGGGCCGAGATGAGATTCAGGGTAGGAAGCATGAGCGCGGCATTCTAACTGAATTTCCCCGTTCGGACAAGGTTCACACTTCCGGCAAGTGGATGATGCCGCGTCTCAACGCGACCGTGACCGCCTCCGTGCGATCCCTCACCTGGAGTTTGCCGAGGATGTTCTTCACGTGGGATTTCACCGTCTGCTCCGAGATGCCGATCGAGGAGGCGATCTCCTTGTTCGCTTCGCCAAGTGCAAGGTGGCGGACGATTTCCCGCTCGCGGACCGACAGCACTTCGCCCCGCTGACGGGTCGCCAGATGGCTCTCTACTTCCGGCGGGATCCAGGTCTCGCCGCGCATCAGCGCATGGATCGCAGGCACCACCTGATCGCCCGAGCTGTGCTTCAAGAGATAGCCGGACGCGCCCGCATCGAAGGCGGCGAAAACATCCTCATCCCCCTCGTAGCTGGTCAGCACCAGCACCTTTGCCTCCGGCGACTTGCTGCGGATCAGGCGGGTGGCCTCCACGCCACCCAGGACGGGCATGCGGAGATCCATGATGGTGACGTGCGGTTGCAGGCGCTCGTGCATCTCGGCGCCTTCCGCGCCATTCGACGCCTCGGCGATCACGATCATGCCGGGCTCGCGGCGAATCAGGCTGCGCAGTCCCTCGCGGACCACGAAGTGATCATCGACCACGAGGATTTTAATGGGTTGTGGAGTGTGCAGGTTCATCTTGGGTTGCAGGGTATCCATTCCGCAGCGGGACCTCCACCCGGACCAGCGTGCCGCCGTCAGGATTGGGAGTTACCGTCAGTTTTCCACCGAGCCGCACGGCGCGTTCGTCCATGCCGGTGAGGCCGAAGTGGCCGGGTTTCGAAGGTCCGGCCATTCCCACGCCGTCGTCGGAAATCGTGAGCGTGACCTGGCCCGGACTCGTGGCGAGTTCGAGGATCAAGCGCGTGGGCCGCGCGTGCTTCACGGCATTGGTGATCGCTTCCTGGCCGATGCGGAGAAGATTGTCTTCCACGAGGGGCGGCAGCTTAACCGCGCTACCGGTGCGCTTCACTTCCAAGCGGATGTTAGATCCCAACACGATGGAACGCGCGGAGCGTTCGAGTGCTTCCGCAAGGTCGAACTGCTCGAGTGCGACCGAGCGGAGATTCCAGATGGAGTGACGCATCTCCGCATGGCATTGCTTCACCAGCACGTCCACCGCATTGAGCCGCTCGCGGGTATCGGGCGAGGCATCGATCTCCGTATTGCCGATGCTGTGAAGCTGCAGGTGGATGCCGGTGAGTCCCTGCTCCAAGGTATCGTGCAGGTCGCGCGCGAGGCGGTTTCGCTCCGCGGTGACCGCGGTCTTCTCCCGCATCTCGGAGGCGAGCTTCAGGTTTCTACGGGAAATGAAGTAGGCGAAGATGGCCACCGCCGCGAGGCCGCCGAGCGCGACGCTGAGCATGACCAGCAGGCGCTTCACCGTGAAGAAGCTCGCGCGTTCCACCACGGTCACGCTGTCCGGACCGGGGATGAGGATCTTGAAGGAGGTGGGATTGCCCGTGCCATCCGCACTCACCACACAGATGCCGCTGACATCGAGCGTGCAGCCTTCTTCCAGATCCCGGATCTTCGTCCCCTGCTCTTCCATCTCCGCGGTGAAGACGCCGCGCGGGGTATTCAGCGCGAGCACCACGATCTCGGTTCCTTCCGCCGATGGCGCGCGCAACCGGTCTAACAAACGCCCGCGGACGGTCACGTATCCGGCATGCTGGAGGCCATCCAACAACGCCTCGACCGCCATCGGCTTTGGAGCCACCGGGTCGCCTTCCGGCGGAGAAGGAGCAAACACCGCATCCGAGAGAACGGGCAGGAAATCCTCCAGATCGGGGAAGCCCACGGCCTCCACCTCGTCACCGCGTTTCAGGTTACCCGCCCCTGCACCCCGCACCGCCACCCCGCTGCGCCCGTCATTGAGGTAGGCCACGCCATCACGCTCATACACCACCTCACCCCGCACGCGAAAGCGGTCGCCGCGGGTGAACCCCGGGCGGTACTGGAATGCTTCCTGAAGCGGGCGAATGGGGCTCTTCCACGGATCGGACCGTGCCGACTGGAAAACATGGAAGTCCTCCTCGGTGGAAGCGAGGACCTGGACATCGACCAATTGGCGCAGGCCGCCGCGTGCCCGGACCGGCACGGCCACGCCGCGCATCCAGATCTTTGCCGCGATCAACTTCACGGGATCGAGCGTGTGAGCATTGCTGACCCGCACGGTGACGCGGGCGGAGCCGGAGCTGAGCACGGCGGAAAAGGTGGTGGGCGTGACCATTTCCGCGCTGCGGACCCAGCCGTGCACGTCCACCAGCTCGCCATTGTATTCGCCATTCAGGAGGCCGCCGCCGGAAGCATTCGCCGCGACCGGCCGGGTGCCCCGGCCCGTGTGGCGGAAGCTCGCACCATTGATGACCGGCGCATAGGGACCGCGCTCCAGCACGCCGTCCACTTCGAGGGTGTCTCCGACCAGCGGCCAATCGACATTAGTAAAGCTGACCTGCATGCCTCCCGTGCGGTCCTGAAGTTGGAAGTATTTCCCTTCGATCGGGTCGATCCAAGTGACGATGCCGCTGGTACGCACGCCGAGCGGCTCGAAGGGTTCCGTCGCGGCCTTCATCTGCAGCTCCCGGATCGTCTGGGGTTCCGTCTCCCCGGCGTGCAGCACCCCGCACACGGCCATCATGCCGCATGCCAGCCACACGCGGAGAAGCAGGATGCAAAAAGATGGGTTCACGCGTCCATGGAGGGTGGATCGGCGGCTATCGATACGCGAACACTTTTTCCCTCACTCCAAAGAGGGATTCCCGGGGCAATTCGCGGTGCCAAGGTCCGTGCAACGGTGTAGAGGGAAGGCAAGAGGCCAGCATTTGATCCGTAAAGAAACCCACCATGCATTCGATTCCGAAACTCCTCGCAGGCCTGTGCCTCATCGCCCCTTTGGCGGCGGAGACTGCCCTCCATGACGTCGTCGTGTACGGCGGCACCTCGGGTGGAATCACCGCCGCAGTCCAGGCGGCGAAGGATGGACGGAGCGTGGTGCTGATTTCCCCGACGAAGCATCTCGGCGGACTCACAACCAGCGGGCTCGGGTGGACGGATTTGGGAAACAGCAGCATCCTGGGCGGCCTGAGCCGGGAGTTCTACCAGCGGGTTTACCGGCACTATCAGGACAAGAAGTCGTGGACGCGGCAAACGCGCGAGGAGTTCGGCAACAAGGGTCAGGGCGGTCCTGCCTTCGATGACAAGGTGGCGATCGGATCGGTCTTCGAGCCGAAGGTCGCGGAGGAAGTTTTCACGGGCATGCTGAAGGAAGCGAAGGTGCCGGTGGTCGAAGGAAGGCTGGACCTCGCGAAAGGCGTCAGCATGGAGGGCAGCCGCATTTCAAAGATCCGGATGGAGGACGGCCGCGAATTCGCGGGGAAGATCTTCATCGACGCCAGCTATGAAGGCGATCTGCTGCCGGGTGCGAAGGTGAGCTTCACCGTCGGCCGCGAGGCGAATGCGACTTACGATGAAACTTCCAGCGGGATCCAGGTGGAAAAGTCCACCAAGAACCAACTGGTGGACGGCGTCGATCCCTACAAAAAGCCCCGCGATCCCGCGAGCGGATTGCTGCCGGGTGTGAACGCGGATGCCGGTGGCGCCGATGGAAGCGCGGACAGGCGCTTGCAGGCCTATTGCTACCGGATGGTCCTGACCGATGTGTCCGCGAACCGGCTCAAGATCGACAAGCCGAAGGACTACAATGAAGCGGACTACGAGCTGCTCTTCCGTTCCATCGAAGCAGGCCAGGGTTCCGGCTTCTTCAAATACGACCTGGTACCGAACCGCAAAACCGACTCTAACAACTCCGGCGGCATCTCGATGGATTTCATCGGCCGGAACCACGGCGAAGGCTGGGATTGGACGACGCTGGGGCACAAGGAGCGCGAAGAGCTGGCCAAGCAGCACGAACACTGGCAACGCGGCCTGCTATGGACGCTCCAGAATCATCCGCGCGTGCCGGAGAAGATCCGCCAGTCCGTCTCGAAGTGGGGCCTGCCGAAGGACGAGTTCACCGACAACGGTCATTGGCCATGGCAACTCTATGTGCGCGAAGCGCGGCGCATGGTCTCGGATCACGTGATGAGCCAGCAGCACTGCACCGGACGGGTGACGGTGCCGGATTCGGTAGGGATGGCGGCGTACTCGATGGATTCCCACCACGTCCAGCGCCACGTGAAAAACGGCATGGTGAAGAACGAGGGAGACGTGCAGATCCATGGCGGCAAGCCCTACCCCATTGCCTACCGATCACTGGTGCCGAAGAAAGGCGAATGCGAGAACCTGCTGGTCCCCTGGAGCCTTTCCGCCTCGCACATGGCCTTCGGCTCGATCCGCATGGAGCCGGTCTTCATGGTGCTTGGCCAGAGCGCATCGATCGCGGCCGGCCTCGCGCTCGACAAGGACATCGCGGTCCAGGCGATCGACTACGCGGAACTCCGCCCGCGGCTGCTTGCCGCCGGACAATCCCTCACGGGTGCGCCTTGATCAAAGGTCCCTGCTGCGCATGGGCGAGGCCGCGGCGCATTGGCCGGGCGTTTCCCGGGATCGGCCGATGATCCGGCCGGAGAGCTCTTCATAGATCTTGATGTAGGCTTCCGCGGTCGCCTTTGCGGAAAACGACGCATCGCTCTGGGTCATGATCCGGCTGATCTCGCGCTCGCGTTCCCATGGCGGGCGAATGTAAAAGCGGATCGCTTGGTCGATCGCCCAGCGCAGGCCGCCGCAATCGTGGGTCTCGAAGACGAACCCATTGCCCGTCCGCTTGTCCACATCGAGATGGCTCACCGTATCCGCCAGGCCACCGGTGCGATGGATCACCGGCAAGCTGCCGTATTTCATGGCGACCATCTGCGCCAAGCCGCAGGGCTCGTAGGCAGAAGGCACGAGGACGAAATCCGAGCCCGCATAAGCCTGGCGCGAGAGCGTTTCATTGAAGCCGGACACGGCGATGCGGTGGCGGAGCCCGTGGAAATTGGCGATGTGCTCGAAGTGGCAGCGGAAGGGACCATCTGCGACGAAGACCACCTGCAAGCCAAGGCCCCAGTAGTCGCTGACGAGCCGGTAAAGGATCTCCGAAAGCAGGCCGCAGCCCTTTTGCTCGGGATCGAGGCGCGAGGGCCAGAAGAGGACCGGTGCCTCGGCATCTTCTTCCAGACCCAGGGACTTCTGCAGCGCGAGCTTGTTCGCGAGCTTTGCCGACCGATGGTTCGATGCGTCGTAGGGCCGGACGATCCGCGAGTCGATCTCCGGCGAGTAGGAAGGATGCGGGGCGTTGATGATGCCGCTCGCCGCTCCGAAGCGGTGCTTTCCACGCAGCACGTCCACGAGGCCCCAGCCCTTCGGGTGGCGGCCGTCCATGAGTTCCTTGAGGAACGAAGGACTCACTGTATTGACGTGATCGGCCGCGTGGATTCCCGAGGCCATCAGGTTGACGGGATTGTTGCTCCGGCTTTCGCCATACGACGACGGGAGGCGGGAGTAGTAGAGGTGATTCCAGAAGGTGCCGGCATCGATTCCGCGGTCTTCGATTTCCTCCAGGGTCATGTGTTCGTCGTGGAGGTTGTGCACCGTGAAAAGACTGCGGATTCCCATGCTCCGCGCAGCGGCGGGAACGAGCGCCGTCATCCAATCGTGGCAATGCACGATGTCGGGCTTCACCACGGGCAGGACGTTGTGGATGACGTCGCGCTGGAACGCCAGCGCAGCCCGCCGGTTCGACTCGGGCGAGCCATCGTAAACCGATCTCCGGTAGAAGAACTCCCGGTCATGGCAAAGATAGAGCCTCCGCGAAACGCCCGTGTCCCCATCGTCATGGAAAAGGTTGCGGAAATGAGGCATCGCCACCCGCACGTCGACGCCTCGTGCGGAAAGCTCGTCCACCAGCAAGGTGCTGATGTCTGCCAGCCCTCCTGCCTTCGCACACGGGGCGCCGTGTCCGTTTTTCCCCAGGAAGCTGCTGCCGTTCAGCTCGGGAGTGACAATGAGGATGCGGGGGCGCCGCGGCTTCGCCCGTTTGAGGCGTAGCGGGGAGGTTTGGGTCTCGGAGGATGGGACAGGGGGGGCCGACGCGAGATTCGATACCATGGTCGTAAGCGGTGCAAATGGCCTGCGCTCGGAGGTCCGGGTGCGGACATTTGCCACACCCCCCTTTCTTCCCCCCGATTTCACGAGCGACAGTCCTAGCTGGGAACGTGCCATGGCTACCTACCTGCTTCGCCATGCCTCCTGTTCGTTGATAGTTAAGTGCAAGACAAAGCATGCCCTCCCAAAAGGAACACTCGCGCGGGTTCCGCAGCATTGCAAATTACTTCTTGCCGCGATGCAGCTTGCAAGGAGAACGGGGCTTAATCCTGGCTGAGGATGACGAGGGCATACGGCGGCAATTGAAGTCCGCCGATCACGACGGGATAGCCCGTTTCTTCGCGGCGACCTTCAACGGTCATCAATTCCGCATCGCCGAAATCGGAGCTGTAGCCGGTCCAATCGGCGTTGAATCGAACGTTCCATTCACCCTCCGCCGGCAGAGTGAGTTCATAGAAATCGTGGGAGCGGTGTGAAAGATTGAGGATGATGACGGTGCTGTCCCGCGGTCCACCGTCGTGCCAGCGGTGCCATGCGAGCACCTTGTTTTCATGATCGCGGTGGAAGACGTCGACGTGCTGGCCGGTCAGCCCTTTCGTGAAGCCATCCAGATTCCGGCGCAAACGGATGAGATCGCGGTAGGCAAGGTGAATTCCCCGGAAGCGGCGCGCCTTTGCCCAATCGAGCGGGTCCTGATCGTCGAACCAGCCGTCCTCCAAGAACTCCTGTCCTTGGAAAATCATCGGCACTCCGGGCGAAGAAAGGATGACCCCCGCGGCTTGCAGGCTTCGCCGGCGCGCCCAGACGCTGGCGGGATTTCCGGGATCGATCTCGGACACCAGGCGTCGTTTGCCGTTGGCCACCTCGTCGTGGGATTCGGAATAGATCACACGGCGGAAAACGTCTCCTGAAAATGGAGGGATGACGGCGGATACCATGGCCCCGAGATCGCGATCATCATCCTCGGCACTCTCCAGCACGGCACGGACAAGATATACAAAGCTCGCGTCCCACTGGGTGTCGAAGCCCGCGCCGCCATCATCCACCCATGCGGTGAGAGCCTCGTTACTGCCGAGGTCTTCCGCGATGGAAATGGTCCGGTGGGAATGGAGCTTCAGGTCCTTGTTGATCCACTGGAGCACCTGCCAGCCCTCCGGAAGATCCACGGACTCATGATGCTCGTGACCCTTTGAACGGTGGATGTAGCTCACGGCATCGAGCCGCAGGCCGTCGGCCCGGAACTCCTCGATCCACATCAGGGCGTTGTCCCGCAGGTATTGGCGAACTTCCTCGCGGCCGTAGTCCGGGCGGGTATGGCCCCATGGCGTCTCCGCCCGCCAGTCATTGTAGAAATAGATGCCACCCAGGTCGTTCTCGAACCAGCCATCGAACTTCCAGAGGTCGAGACTGTCGGGGCCGAAGTGGTTGTACACGATGTCCAGAAAAACGGCGATGCCCTGGCGATGGGCTTCCCGGATGAGCATTTTCAGCTCGTCCGGCCCGCCGTAGCTCGCCTCGACGGCGAAAGGATGGCAGGGATTGTAGCCCCATGAGGTTTCACCGGGATACTCGGTCGGCGGCATCAGCTCGATCGCGTTGATCCCGAGATCCTTCAAATACGGGAGCCGCCGTATCACCTCCTTGAAGGTTCCGTCCTTCGTCCCTCCGAAGGTGCCGACATGAAGTTCATAAACCACCAGTTCATTGAGGCACGGGGTTTCCCATTCGACGCCGCCCCAATCAAAGTGATCGCGATAGACGATCCCGTTTCCGGTCTCCGGATCAATCACGCGGGCACGCGGATCGACTTTCAACAGCGTCTCTCCACCGGCAGTGATGCGGAACTTGTAGTGATCTCCTTCTTTCGCGGCGGGAACGGTGACACTCCAAAATCCGCCGTCTTCTTCCGCCATCGGAATCCCCGGATCGGCCCAGTCATTGAATGAGCCGGTAACATACAGGCTCCCGGCATTCGGAGCCCACACGCGGAAGTCCGTTCCTTTGCCGTGAGGAGTCGCTCCCATCCCCGGACGCGTGGCAGGTGAGGCGGCGGTTCCATGCGAAAGAGCGGAAGTCTTCATAGAGCGTGGTCTCTAACTTCGAGCAAAGACCATGCCTTGGAATGTATGTCACTCATTTTCAAAAGTCCGCCTAGATACCCGAGTCCCGGCTCGTGCGAAATGCAGACGCCTTCCAGATCCGGCCACGGCGTTTTGCACCGGGGGAAAATTAGCAAGTCTTCACGGTTGCGGGGGCGGTGGATCGAACGAGGGTGCTTGGTACACACACTCTATTTTATGGCCATGAATGAACGGATTTTCCCCGCTCCGGAGACTTTGGCAGCCCATGAGCAAGCTGCCGCGGAAATCACTGAACTTCGCAGGAAGGGCATTCATTGCCACTTGGAAGAGAACGTTCATGAGGGGGGGCACTGCGTGGATGTCGTGATGGATCCGGGCGGGCCGGTCGATGACGTGGCGCCTCCGCCGCCGCGGCGAATCCTTGCGCGGAGATTCGCGTAGGAGCTCCAAGTCCTCCCAAACTCCGGTGCATGGATTTGGCCTCTGATAACCCTTATTGGCGCGTCAAAAGCGGTATTCTGGCGAACTATCCACCGCTCGATTCGGATCGACGGTGCGACATCGCGGTCCTCGGTGCCGGAATCACCGGAGCCCTCGTCGCGGAAGGCTTGAGCAGTGATGGGCACGACGTGATCGTTCTGGACGAGCGGGAGGTAGGGACCGGAAGCACCAGCGCGAGCACCGCGCTGCTCCAGTATGAGATCGATACGCATCTCATCGATCTGATCGGGATCCACGGCGTGGAGCGCGCGCGAATGGCCTACCGTGCCTGCTACGAAAGCATCGACCTGCTGGAGGAGCGGATCGCGTGCCTGGGAATCGAAGACTGCCATTTCACGCGAAAGGACAGCGTGTATCTGGCGTCCCGGGAAAGGGATGCCGCCATTCTCCGGCAGGAAGGCGATGCCCGGCGACAAGCGGGAATCGAGGTCCATGATTGGACCCGTGCCGACGTGATGGAACGCTTCGGCTTCACGCGGCCCGGAGCGCTGCACTCGGTGCAGGCCGCGGAGGTGGATGCCTATCGTCTGGCGCACGGAATGTTGCGCGAGGTGCAGCGGCGGGGAGGCAAGGTCTTCGACCGGACCAAAGTGACTTCCATCGATATCGACAGCAGCGGCGCGATTCTCCGCACCCACCGGGGAACCACGGTGCGGGCGAAGCGTGTGGTGGTGGCGATGGGCTACGAGACGGAAAGCCTTTTCGATACCGCCCGCTTCGTGAACCTGCGCAGTTCCTTCGCGCTGGCCTCCGAACCGCTCGGGGAAGTGCCGGGGTGGTGGCGACGCTGCCTGCTGTGGGAGACGGCCCGGCCGTACTTCTACCTGCGCGGTGACAACGACGGCCGCGCGATCATCGGAGGCGAAGATATCCCGTTTCGCAATCCCTCGGCACGCGACTGCTTGATCGGACGCAAGGGCCGGCTTCTGGAAAAACGCTTCAACGAGATGTTTCCCCGTGCCGGCATGGAGCCCGCGTATTCCTGGGCAGGAACCTTCGGCGAGACCGAGGACGGCCTCGCCTACATCGGCACGTACAAGAAGCATCCCTTGTGTTACTTCGCGCTTGGCTTCGGGGGAAACGGGATCACCTACAGCATGATCGCCGCGGAGATCATCCGCGCGGAATTGAAAGGATCCCCGCATCGCTACGCGGGCGTCTTCCGCTTCGATCGGTAGCGGCAGCTACGGCGCTGTTTCATATCCGGAGATGCGCGCTTCGAGCTTGGTGGGATCCTGCTCCGGCGGAAATATCACGCGCCCTTCCCGGGTGGCGCCACGCGGGATGAAGTCGAAGGTGACGCTGGCGGTCTTTGCGCCGTTCCCACCCGGGGCGGTGACATCGACATTCACGTTAACCGCGACGGTGTCGCCCTGATTGGTCACGCGGAGCGGAACACAGAGTTGCCCTCCTTCCATCTTCGCCTCCCCCAGTCCAATCTCCAAGCGTGCGGGACCACCGCCCCAGCGGAGGGCATCGACCCCGAGAAGGATGATGATCCCGAGAACCAGGAGCGAGCTCACGGCAAAGACCGACCACTCCAGCGCGTTTTTGCCCGCCGGTATCTTCTCTTCTTTTTCCCTGCTCATGGTGGTGACTAGTTTCCCGGCGGACGAACCTGGAGCAGGAGCCGGCCCGCGGACGCACCGAGCACCGCAGGCACCCCGATGACGACGGTCTGAGCAAGCATCATGCGCCATGGCTGTCCATCGAACTGCCCGAAGAAAAACAAACACCCGGCTCCCGCCACCAAGGCGATGGCATAGGTGGTGACCACCCCGCGTGTGCTCAGCAGCCAGGTATCGCGCGGCACATAAAGGTTCGCCCCGCGGAGTTCCGCGAAGTGAAGCACGAGTCCGCCCAAGGCGAGCGAGCACAGCGCCAGGATGAGGATCATAACCGGACGGCTCTCCATCGCGATCACCTGGATCTCTTCGGTCGGTGCCATGTTCGCGGCGAAAAGGACCGCGCCGCACAAGGCGATCGCCGCCTGAGGAAGATAGCCGCTGGCTGCCGGGCCATCGTCGCCGACCAAGCCTTCATCTCCATCATCCTCCGCACCCAGCTGGGCGGTTCCCACGGAAACGCCGATGGCAACGGTCATGCCCTCCACCGCGATCTTTCCCGCGGTTTCCGAAAGCTGGATCCCCGGGCCGATCCGGGCGGTGAACCACAGGACTGCCGCCGCGATGAGCAACCCGATTCCCATCTCTTCAACCGAATCGATGGCGACCTCGATCAGGCTGGAATCCCGTCTCAGTCCCGCGAAGCGATTGTAGAGAAAGAGCAGGACAAAGGTGCATGCCATGTACAAGAGGATCCTTCCTGGATGGAGAATGAACCCGGCCCACCACACCTCCATCGTATAGAGCAGGGGAAGCGAGAACATGAGACCGCCGGCGATGCCCCGGCCGTATTCGCGGGCGGATCGGAGCACACTGCGCTCGTGGCTGAATTTCACGCTATGGTTCGAGTTTTCCGGAGCCCGCTGGTCCTACAGCCCGCCGTGCACGTCGCCAACCGGCCTGTGCCACCTTTCATCTCTCCCACGCAATTCATGGAATCGCAAGCATGCGATTCGGCCGGACCCGCAGACAACGGATCCGGCCATGGCAGCACCGGGAAATGGTTAGCGCGCGGCCGCCTCATTCACGCCGGAACGGAACAAGCCGCCGGTGGCGATCCGCGTGATGGTATCATCGGCGTTTCCTTCCTCCTCGATGGACTCGTGGAGAAGCTTCACGTCGTCATCGTAGCCCAGGCACTCGGCGAAGGCCTTCGCGACGCCATAGGCTGCGATTTCGTAGTGCTCGACGCGGTTGGCGGAAGCAATCAGGACCGCATCCCGGACGCTACCGGGATTCGTGTCGGTGATGTGCTTGCCCGCTTCCTTGATCAGACCGCGCATGGCATCGCAGTCCTCGCCTTCCGGGTTCAGGCCGTGGCGATCAAAGATCTGGCGAAGGCGATCCTTCTGGGTGCGTGTCTCCTGGAGATGGTTACTGAACGCATCCCGCAACTCGTCGTTGGTGGCATTGGTGGCCATCTCGGGCAGGGCCTCGATGAGCTGCTTCTCGGCGCTGAAGAGATCGCGTAGCTGATCGAAATAAAGTTGTTCCAAATTGGTGATCATGGGTCTGGTAATAGGTTTACGCCGCGGAAATCGCAGGCGCTCTCGGAACACCTTCGCAGGCGGCGTGCCCATTCGCCGGGCCTAGGGGTTGCGGCGTTCCCATCGCAAGATCGGGAGCCGCGGGATGCAGCGTGCAAGAAGAGCCCGCGCATGCTGCAACGGGAGGGACTGCCGTGGCGGCCCAAGGTTGCGCTCCGCTTACTTTGAGCTCTCACCTTGTCGCCCCGTTGGGACTCCTGAGTCACTAGCGCCAAGATATGTCCCGTGGTTAAAAAAGAAGGCCACCGGGGAATACACCCCGGTGGCCCCACACCTGACGGTGTGTGACGGAATCAATCGGGCAACCGACTCCCCCCAGACTCAGCCACCCTCTTCCTAGGTGCACCAGTCGGCCGGATCCGACTTCGCGCAAGGGAAAGCCTGTGACAAAAATTGAGCTTTTTTCCACCCTCTTTTCTCAGAGCAACGCGGCAACCAGCGACGGGTCCCGAAGCACAACTTCCCTACACGACGGCCATGTGTCGATTGCCTCGCGAAGCGCAACTTTCCCTTCGTCGGGCAAGCCACGTTTCAGGAGATCACGTCCCAAGGTCGCGTAGAAACCGGCGGCCATCATCTTGTCGATGATCCCGAGATTGCGGAGCTGCCGGGCTGCCAGGGTTCCCTGGTCCCATGCTTCCACGGCCACGCAGCACCGGAGTTCAAGCCTAAGCACCGGAGGCATCGCGCGAAATTCTGCGGCCAGGTTGCCCAGCTCTTCCAAAGCTTCCGGCCACATGCCCAACTCCGCATACCCTTCCGCAACGCAAAATCCCATGCTGCATCGTAGTTCGCGGCAATCCGCGGTCAAGGGGACCACTCTCTAACAGTCCTACGTGCTCTTGCGAAAAATCGGTGGTCAAAATCGACCCGTTTCGACCAGTGCGCAAACGAATGTCCGCGAAAAGCCGGTTTTCCCATGACATTTGCCCAAAGCACTTCGTGGGTTCCAAGGGACGATCTTCCCCACCAACCATAGAAGGAGGACACTTTCATGAATGCGCTTGCTTCGATCACCATGGGTCTGGCGCTTGCGGTAACACCCATCGCGAACCCTCTTCCCTCCACAACCCGGACCAGCGACGAGGCACGACTGGGCAACCTCGCCGATACGATCGCCACACGCGGCGACCTCACGATCTTCACGAAGACGATCGAGGCCTCGGGCTTGGAGAACATGCTGACCAAAGAGGGACCCTTCACCATCCTCGCCCCCACCGATGAGGCCTTCCACATGTTGCCGGAAGGGATGCTGGAGGATCTGCTGCAGCCGGAAAACCGAGCATCGCTCGCGGAGATCATGCGTTACCACATCATTCCCGGTCGCATGCCGGCTTCAAGAATCACCACGGGCGAAACGACCACCTTGCAGGGTAGCAAGATCGCCTTCAACGCCGACGGCGGGACCATCTGGGTGGGTCCTGCGGAGGTCATGAAACCCGACATCAATGCCACCAATGGCGTCATCCACACCATCAACATGCTAATGGAGCCGGACGAACAGTGATCGTGCATTCAGCCCCCTTCTTTCGCACTGCCTGATCGAAAATTGCAATGAAGCCGGTTGGCACCAAAGGCCTCACTGGCCCCGGACACATTGAAAATCAAAAGATCAGCCAAGCTGAAGGACATCGGCCCGGAAACTGTGAAAGAAAAGGCAAATGATCACGACGATGACAGCCGGAACCTTCGACCAGTGCGTCGATGTATCCAACAGCCTCCTGCGCGGCGAACTGTCCGCGGTGGAGACCTACAGCCAGGCCTTGAGCCGGTTTCGCCGCAGCCCGGAAAAGGCTGTGCTGGAATCCATCCGGGCCGATCACCGCGATAGCGTGGAGCGTCTCCGCGCCCACATCGATGACCTTGGCGTGCAACCGGACAACAGCTCCGGCGTGTGGGGCCAATTTGCCAAAGCAGTGGAAGGATTCGCGAAGGTCTTTGGGGAAACCACCACGCTGATGGCCTTGGAAGCCGGCGAGGTCTCCGGAATCGACGACTATCTCTGCGCGCTCTCCGATCCTGAAGTGATGGATGACATCAAGGATGAGATCCGCTCCGTGCTTTTGCCCCGGCTGGAGAAGCATGTGGATGCCCTGCGCGTTCTCAGGGCTCGCTAAATTTTTCGGGGGGGAAACGGCCGCTGGTGGTGTGTGATTCCGCCAGTGGCCGTCTCATTTTGCGGCGGGTCAGCCTTGGACCAAGGACTGCGCTCCTTCGATGAAGATCTCCGTCCCCGTGATGTGGGTGGAAGCATCGGAAGCCAGGAACCACACCAGCTGGGCCACTTGTCCGGCGGTACCGGGATTTCCTCCGGTGAGCGGCACCTCGCCCTCCGGGAATTCCACGGGATGCTTCACCTCCTCCAGATTCCGGTGCTCGGTGGCTTCCTCGATGTTGGTTTCGATCGCTCCGGGACAGATCACGTTGACGCGCACCCTGTCCTTGGCGAGTTCCAGCGCCATCATCTTGGCAAAGGCCACCTGCGCCGCCTTCGAGCACGAATAGGCGGTCGCGCCGGTATTGCTGAACATGCGGGTGCCATTGACCGAGGAAACCACCACCACCGAGCCACCGCGCGCCTTCAGCAAGGGCAGGGCGAACTTGGTGGTGAGAAAGGTGCCGCGGAGATTCGTTTGGATCGTTTGATCCCACTCTTCGACGCGAAGCTGTTCCAGCGGAGCCCAGACGCCGTTGATGCCCGCGTTTGCCACCAGGATATCGAGGTGTCCCCAGCGCGCATTGATGGTGGCGAAGGCGGAGGCCATCTCCGCTTCCTCCCCCACATCCGCGGTCACCACGAAATGCCCCTCCCCTCTCAAATCCGCGAGCACCTCCTCCAAGGATTCAGGAGAACGTCCCATCAAGGCGACCTTCGCGCCGGCATGAGCCAGCAACTTGGCGGATGCCTTTCCGATCCCCGAGCCCGCTCCGGTCACCAAGGCGGTCCTTCCCTCCAATGTGTCTTCTCCAATTCTCATGGCACTTTGCCGGTCGTTCGAGAGCGGCTCCTTGCGCTGCCTTTCGCAGGTGATGTGCCACTCACCCGGTGCGGCTCATCTCCAGGCGATGCAGGACCTCGCGGAGATCCGCCGGACTCACCGGCTTCACCAGATGATCGTCAAAGCCAACCTCCCGCGTCCGCCGCCGATCCTCTTCCTGTCCCCATCCGCTGAGGGCCACCATGGTGATCCTGTCGCCTTGCGGCAGCATGCGAATCCTCCGTGCCGCTTCAAAGCCATCCATGCGCGGCATGCCCAGATCCATCAGGATCAGATCCGGAAGTTGCTCACGAACCTTCTCCAACGCTTCCTCCCCATCGTAAGCCACGCGAACTTCCCGACCCTCCATCTCAAAGAACATCGCGAGGATGTCCGCCGTGCTCTTGCCATCGTCCACCACCAACACGCGCCGCCATCCGTGCTCGCCGGGAGGTGAACTTTCCGCGGTCTGCGCGAGCGGACCCGCCGCCACACACCCGGGAAGCCACACGGTGAAGCGGCTCCCTTTTCCCGGTCCTTCGCTCTGAACTTCGACCGTTCCGCCGTGCAGCTCGACCAATGACCTCACCAGTGTGAGACCGATGCCGAGACCGTCCTGCCGGTCGCCATCCGTCTGCTCGAAGAGATCGAAGATCGTCTGCTGCTGGGAAAGCTCGATCCCATTCCCGTCATCCTCCACGGAGACCCAAGGCCGCGATCCATCCACGCCATACGACAAGCGGATGTGGCCGCCCGGAGGGGTGTACTTCGCCGCATTCGAGAGAAGATTGGAAACCACCTGCGCCATGCGATGCGGGTCGACCTCGATCACGATCTCCCGGTCGGACGGATGGATCTCGAAGTGATGGGCATATTGAACGAGGAACGGTTGGGCGGCCTCCACCGCGCTATCCAAAACATCCGACAAATTCACCCGGGATATCCGAAGCGCGATTTTCCCCGTGTTGATCCGCGACATGTCCAGCAGGTCATCGATGAGATGCACCATCTGCTTGGTCTGACGCTCCATCATCGCCGCGACCTTTCCGACGTCCGCGCCCGGATTCGAGCGGATCACTTCCAGTCCGGTTAGAATCGGGGCGATCGGATTGCGGAGTTCGTGGGCGAGCGTGGCGAGGAACTGGTCTTTCTTCCGGTGGGCTTCGCGCTCTTCGGTGATGTCGGTATGCGTGCCGAACCAGAGGCGGAGCTGATCTTCATCATCGCGGATCGGGAGCATCTGGCAAAGATGCCAGCGGTACTCGCCGTCGTATCTCCGCAGCGTGAAGGTCTCCTGAAACGGGCCGCCTTCGCGGATCGATTTCTCGAATGCTTCCATCACGCCGGGACTTTCCGCCTCGCCGTGGAAGCTCTGCCAATCCTCGGCATCGGCCGTTCCGCGCCGATGACCGGTGTAGTCGTACCAACGCTGGTTGAACCAGAAGATCCTCCCGTCGGGCCGCGCCATCCAGGCGAGCTGGGGAATGGAATTGGCAAGCGTGCGGAAGAGCTCCTCGCTCTGGCGCACGGCGCTTTCGGCGATCTTGCGATCGGTGATATCGATCATCGATCCGATGTAGCCCGCGAACTTGCCGTCCCCGCCCAGCCGCTGGACGGCGGTATCCAGCAGCCACCGGTACTCGCCATCGTGACGCAGCGCGCGGTATTCCACGGGTCCTCCGGAGCGCCGCCGGTGGGCCTCCAAAAGGCTTCGTTCAATTTCGGGAAGATCCTCCGGATGCACGGCCACCCGCCAGTCCTCCACCAGATCATCGCCGGGCACTTGTCCGGTGAATTCATACCACGATTTGCTCAGATAGCTGCAGCGCCCGTTCACGCCCGCAATCCAAACCATCACCGGAGCGTAATCGGCCATGTTGCGAAAGCGCTCCTCACTCTCGCGCAGCATTTCCTCGGTTGCCCGGCGGGCCGTTTCATCCCTGGAGATGGCGAGAAAACGATCCGTCTGGTCCGGATGGCCGGGAATCGCGACGAGGGCGACGTTCCACCACCGCAAGTTGCCCTTGCAGGTAGGACAGCAGTTTTCGAAACGACCGACGCCGCCTGCTTTCGCCGTCTCCAACGCCGCGCGGGCATCGTCCCCGCCACTCTCCCGCGACCACAACTCCAACCACGATCTGCCTTCGAAGTCGGCAAAGCGATCGGACTCCATCATGGCGATGCCCTTCGGGCTCATCCAGACAATGCGCCCTTCGCCATCGAGGATCGTGATGCCATCCGGGCTGTTCTCCACGACGGCGGAGGCGAAGTTCTCCGCCTTCCGAAGCGCCAGCTCCTTGCCACGCTGCTCGGTGATGTCCTCGAAGTAAATCGTCAGGCCGCCATCGTGCGCCGGCATCGCATTCATGCGGAACCACAGGTCGCCGGGCCGGTAGAAGTATTCGAAACTCCGCGGCGTGCGCGTCAGCATCGCCTCGCGCAGGCTTTCCTCGGCGATGGTCCCCAAGGTCGCCGGATAGACTTTCCAAAAGGACTTGCCGTCGAGCTCCGAACGGCCGGGGTCCCCGATCTCTTCCGCCCGCGGGTTGATGTACGTGACCTGGAAATCGGGATCGAGGGTGATGAAGCCCTCGCCGATATTTTCGAGGATCTGAAGAGCTTCGTCGCGGAGGCGTTGCTCGAACTCTTGGATCCTGGTTTCTCCCGGAAAGTCCCCGGAGGAAATGTTTTCACCAGGGTGGGACATGGCTGGGATTGGTTGATTTACCGAGCGCATGTTTCTCGAACAAAGGATGCAAACTGCACGTCCGCGATATCCCGGAAATGCAAAAGCACGACCGGTCGCCGCCTCCCAAACGAGGAGACGGATATTCCTGCGGAGGCATCTTTTCTTCCGGCCTTCGGAGGGGTGCCCCTCTTTGGGAAAGGGACCGCAGCGGCAAGCATCGGCTGCTGCTTTGATTTCACGTGCATGGTCAGGGAAGCATGAAGCCCATAGGGATGCGGACTCGGCTCAGGTGCAGCCGCGGAGGAGAAAGAGAATGAGAAGAATCGGGATCGGTATGCCTAACAACCAAAGGAGTATCCACCCGATCTTGCCGGGCTCGACCCACGCACCGCGATGTCTGGGGTTTGCTTTCATTCCTCCCTTTTCGCACGAGGCATGCCACCGGTTAGGAAGAGCAAAGGGGGGCTGGCCCGCTTCCTGATATAATGGAATGTGGAACAACACCCCCGTGATCATGAAAACCAAAGGAATTCTGTTCCTTCTTGCCTCAATGGCAGCCGGAGTCTCCTTTCTGGGACTCCGCGCCCAGTCGTCCGGAAATCCGGGCAGTCCCCCCACAACGACGCTCTCCTACCCCTATGGAATGGGAGAGTGCATCGTGACCCTCGACCCCCAGGCCTATCGACACACATCCGCCCCAGCTCCCGGCGAGCCTTCGGGATTCCAATCGGATGGCACGCTCCGCGGCGAGCTGATCTATCTCTCCGACGAATGGTGCGTCCTGAAGGATGGCACCTTTGAGAACTGGATTCCGCGAACCAAATTGCTGATGATCCGCGTTTCCAAATAGCTCCACATTGCAAGAGCGACTCGGATCGTGCAGATCGCTCCGCAGGCCGGCATACCGGCAGGCGCAGGGCTAGTGCAATCTATTGGAAACCAATACCCCTAAAACCGCATCAGGTTGGTTTTCAACGTGCTGGGAAATCAGTGAGGACAACTCACTAAAAACCCATGAGCACTTTTGCCAATGCGACCTTTACGATCGAATCGTGGAAAGAGCAGCCTCTTCACGAAAAGCTGGGACTGCCGAAGATGTCCCGTGTAAGCGCGGTGGTGAACTATCAAGGAGACATCGAAGGCGAAGGACGTGTCGAGTATCTCATGACCTATCGCGAGGATGGCTCGGCGAGCTTCATCGGCTTGGAGCGCGTACGGGGAGGGATCGCCGGTTACACCGGAAGCTTTGTCCTCCAGCACGGGGGCACATTTGAAAACGGAGTCGCGAAATCCGCCTTCACCGTGGTACCCGGCTCCGGCACGGACAAGCTCGCCACCTTGCGCGGCCATGGCGAATACGCCGCGACGGAGTGCAACACTCCGGTGACGATGCAGTACGCCGTCATGGACTTGGAAGAAGAGCGCGAAACCGTGCTCGTTACGCCGGAATTGATTCCCACGGGGCCATGACTTGCGATGCGCCGGAGGAGCGGCATCATCGCTTTGCATGAAGCCGCTCGCGCCCGACCTTTGGATCCGGAAATATCCACTATCGATCCTGGGAACCGAACATGGACGCACGGTGACGGTGATCCGCGTGTCCTCGGGGAAGTTGATCCTTCATTCGATGGCGCCTTTCTCCGCGGAGGATCTCGCCGCGATCCAAGGGCTCGGCGAGCCGGCCTGGCTGGTGGAAGCGATGCTCCTGCATGATACCTATGCGGCGGAGGGGCCGAAGCACTTCCCGGGTTTGCCATTTCTCGGCCCCCCGGGTTTTTCCGAGATCGTAAAGTTCCCGGTGGATCCCTTGCTTCCGGTCCCCGCGGAATGGGAAGGCGAAGTCCGGGTCATCCGATTGCAGGGAGCGCCCAAACTTGAGGAGCACCTCTTTCTTCACGTGCCCTCACGCACCTTGATTGTGGCGGATCTCATTTTCAATTTCCCCGAGGACGAGACCGGATGGGACCGATTCTTCCACCGGCACATCGCGGGCTTCCGCCGCTATCCGGGTACCAGCCGGATCTTTAGGTGGTTTGTTTCCGACAAGGAGGCGTTCCGCCGATCCTTGGAGGAAGTGCTGGAATGGGATTTCGATCGCATCATTCCCGGACATGGCGAGGTGATCGAAAGCGGGGGCAAGGAACTGCTCCGGCGAGCGATGCGCGACGCCGGATTCCTGTGAGGAGATGCAATTCGCCGCAGGGGTTTTGGCTGCACTTTGCAGTTTGCACAGAGGGTGGGGAAACCGGACATTAAAATGCTGAGTGCAAGGGTGCGGCACCCTTCGTGCGAAGTAATAAGATACTAATCCCCAACCTCGCTCGCGCATGCACGCCCTCCCACCAACCCGCCGCCATCAATCCGCTACCGACGCTCTTTCCGGCATCCGCGCGGTGGTCTTTTTCTCCGCTCTCATCACGGGGCTGTATTTCGGCCGGGAGTTCCTGATCCCTCTCGCGCTTGCGGCGCTGATTACCTTTCTGCTCGCCCCTTTCGTCACGAAGCTGGGGCACTGGCTGGGGAATGTGGGTGCCGTGATCGCGACGATGGCGATGATCGTGGTGGGCACCGCCGGGCTCGGCTGGACGCTCGGCAATCAGGCGGTGGACCTCGCCAACCAATTCCCCAGCTACACGGAGAACATCCGCGCCAAGCTGCAAGCCTTCCGCGTGCCGAGCGGAGGTGCCTTCGAGCGTGTTTCGCAGACCGTCGAAGAGCTCAAGAAGGAACTTCCGGGTGCGGCGGGGAAGGCCGGGAAAGAAGAGCAAGCGGACAAGGAATCGGACGCTCCTCCCCCGATGCCCGTCAAAGTCGTCGAAAGTCCGGACTCGACTCCCTTCCAAATGATCCGGTCGATGGCGGCACCGATTCTTGGACCGCTGGGCACTGCCGCGCTGGTGATGCTGCTCACCACCTTCATGCTCTTGAAGCGGGAAGATCTCCAAGGACGGTTGATCCGCCTGATCGGGCAAGGCCGCATCAGCGCGACCACCCGTGCGATGGACGATGCCGCCGGCCGGGTGCGCCGCTATCTCCTGATGCAGCTGGTGGTGAATGTCACCTACGGCATTCCTTTGGCGATCGGCCTCTACTTCATCGGCGTACCGAATGCCGTGCTGTGGGGCGCGCTGGCTGCGGTGCTCCGTTTCATCCCCTATATCGGTCCGTGGATCGCGGCGGCGTTCCCGATCCTGCTTTCACTGGCGGTTTCGCCTTCGTGGCTGGAACCGCTACTCACGATCGGGCTTTTCATCACGCTCGAGCTGCTGAGCAACAACGTGCTGGAGCCCTGGCTCTATGGATCGAGCACGGGGGTGTCCCCGGTCGCGCTGATTGTCGCGGCGGTGTTCTGGACCTGGATGTGGGGCACCGCGGGGCTTGTCCTCGCCACGCCCATCACCGTCTGCATGGTCGTGATGGGACGGCACATCCCGCAGCTTTCCTTTCTCAGCGTGGTGCTGGGTGAAGACGAGGCGCTCACGCCGGCGGAAGACTGCTATCACCGGATGCTGCGGCAAGGGGAACATGATGAGGCCGAACTGGTCGAAACCTTCTTGAGAGCGAATCCGCTCGAGGAACTCTATGATGCCGTGCTGATCCCGGTGATCGTTTCCGCGGAAGGAGATCACCGGCAGGGAATGATCGACAACGACCAGCGCGACCGGATCGCGAAAGCCACCGCGGAGATCGTCGAGGATCTGGAAGAGCGCTACACGGAACCCGAGGAGGATGACGCCCTGCCGATGCCAAGCTGCCGCGTCCATTGCATCCCCGCGCGGGCCGAGCGCGATGAGCTTGCGGGCGCCATGCTTGCGCATTTGCTGAAGCAGCGCGGCTTCGAGGCCGATCATGCCCCGGACCGGAGGAGCGTGGTGGAACTCACGCGCGAACTGGAGCAGCTCTTGCCGGACCTCACCTGCATCACGGTCATTTCGCCATCCAAGGCGATCCACGCGCGGAACCTGTGCCGGAAGATCAAGGCCGCGCATCCCGACCAGCGGATCGTGGTTTGTCTCTGGGGCCGCAACGACGATGCTTCGGACGAGGTCAAGATGTTGCGCGATGCCGGAGCGGAGGACGTACTGAAGAGCCTCGCGGAGACGACGGCGTGGTGCGAACGCTTTGCGGTCCGGCTTTCCGAAAATCGGGACAGCCCGCCGATTCCCGAGGACGAGGAGAAGCGTCTGAGCACGCTGGATAGCCTGGGTCTGGTCAATCCCGCCCGCGAGCCGGTGCTGGACGGCGTCACCGCGAAACTGGCCCGCGTTTTCGAAGTGCCGGTGGCGGCGATCACGCTGGTGGACCGCGAACGCCAGTTTTTCAAGGCGCATACCGGCCTGCCGGACGAGCTGGCCAAGGAACAGGAGAGTCCGCGCGATTTGTCCGTTTGCGGCCACGTGGTCGCCGCCAATGCGGTGATCGTGGTGGAGGACCTGAAACGCGACCGACGTTTCACCGGCAACCCGCTCTTGGTGCGGCACTCCTTGCGCTTCTACGCCGGGGCTCCGATCCGCGCCGCCAACGGCCAGCCGATTGGCACGCTATGTGTGATGGATACGGTTCCGAGACGCTTCAGCGCCCGGGAACGGCGGCTGCTCGAACAAACTGCAGCAGAAGTCGGAGAAGAAATCGAAAGGTTGGCCGCGACCGAGGCCTGAATGTCCCCGGGGCGTGCCTTCTGCACCGCGCATTGCACTTTTACGGGTCTCTTTGCAATGCGGATGGCCTAACAGAAAAACCGCCGTTTCGGACATCCTTTTCGTTATCAATGCTTTATCACCGTGTGCCAAGAATCGCACGTGATCTGCTACTATACCTCTGTCGCCTACGGGTATCAATGCAGGCTGGGTGTGCGCCCGCAAGCGACCTCACAACATACGACCCCGGCGGCGTGGATGATCCGACTTTAGGGCAGCTCGGAACCCACGCCGCCGGGGCGCTTTTATGATAAAGCGTCCCGGCCCGGAAAAGTGCGGATCCTAATTTTGCACGGATTGCCGCAAAATCTTGAAAAAATCCGGGTGGCCGTTAGTAGAGGGAGCTGCTGTGCCCCTTGTCCCCGAGTCTGCGATCTCGATCCGGGAAGCCACCCCTCCAGCGGAACTCCCTGTACGGAGGCGCGTGCTCGTGGTGGAAGACGGTCGCAATGCGGCGGACATCCTCGCGATGTTTTTTGAAATGGAGGGCCACGTGGTTTCAGTGGCCTATGACGGAGCGGAGGCCGTGGAACGCGCTTCCGCCTTCCGACCCCAGATGATCTTTCTCGATATCGCCATGCCCAAGATGGACGGCCTGGAGGCCGCGCGCCAGATCCGGCGCCAGCCGGGCGGCCGGGAGATCGTGATCGTGGCGATCAGCGGCTTCGACCAAGATGAGGACAAGCGCCACTGCGTGGAGGCGGGCATTGATTGCCACCTCGCCAAGCCCGTTTGCCCGACGGAATTGCGGGCCGTGCTCGATCGGTTCAAGGATCGTTTGGGAAACCTTTAAAATCAATTGATTGCGATTGCACCCTGCATTCCTGCGGGGGCAACTTGCATCCGCCGCCGGAATCCGGACGGAGAGAACCCAAGCGACTTCAAGCGATTCCTACGATTTTCATTCTGGCATGTGGCTTGCAAAACGGGGGGCATGAAATCGGTCCCCTTGGCCCCATCAACGGAGAATTTTTTCACCCTGCAGTCCCTCCCGTTTTCGGAAGCAGGAGTGATCCGGCTGGAAGAGGGCAAAGCCACCAGCGACTCGCCGGAGTGCCACGCCGACAAGAATCAGACGTTGCTTCTCATCGAAGGGGAGTTGGTCGTCGAAGTCGAAAACGCGGGGCAAAAGATCCACGCCGGGGCCACGCTAACCGTGCCTGCGGGTGTAAAGCACCGCTTCATCAATTGCGGCTGGATCGCCGCCCTCGCGTTCACGGTGATGGTGTAGGATTCAGGTAGAACGGGCGGAGGAGAGCGCGAGCAGCTCCCGGAGCGCCGCAGGATTGGCAGGCTTCACCAGATGGTGATCAAAGCCTGCCTCCTTGGTTTTCCGGCGGTCTTCTTCCTGGCCCCATCCGGTCAGGGCGATGATGACCATCGCCTTGCCCCACGGGGTGCCGCGCAATTGCCGTGCGGTTTCCCATCCATCCATCACCGGCATGCCGAGATCCATCAGCACGATCTCGGGACGAAAGCTCCCGGCAAGTTCAAGGCCCTCTTTGCCGTTCCGCCCGATTTTGACTTCGTGGCCCATGAGTTCGACGGCCATTGCGAGCGTGTCCGCCGCCGCGTCGTTATCATCCACCACCAGCACGCGACGCCGTACGGAGGTCCCGGCGCGGGTCTCCGGATGCCCTGACTCGGCCGGGAAATCCGGCGCAAGAACCGGGAGCCGGAAGCTGAAGGTGCTGCCCTGCCCCGCTCCCGGGCTGTCCGCATGGACCTCGCCGCCGTGCATTTCCACCAGCGACTTCACCAAGGTGAGGCCGATGCCCAGCCCGCCGTAATCGCCCCCCGCGGGCGAATCGATCTGGGTGAACATGTCGAAGATCTTGTCGAGCATCGGCGCCGGGATGCCGATGCCATTGTCGCGCACCTGCACGGTGACCATTGAACCGTCGCTCGCGACTTCCAGCGAGATCCGGCCACCGGGATCGGTGTATTTGGCGGCGTTGTTGAGCAGGTTCGAAATCACTTGGGCGAGGCGGTGCGGGTCCGCTTCCACGAGCACCGGAGTTCCGGGCATTTCCAAGGTGAGGCGATGATTCCCCTCTTCGATGACGGGATGGGAAGCTTCCATCGCACTGCGGACGACATCGGCGAGCGCGACGCGTGACTTGCGAAGCTGAAGCTTGCCGCTGGTGATGCGCGAAACGTCGAGGAGATCGTTGACCAGTGTCACCAGTTGCTCCACCTGCCGCTCCATGGTCGAGCGCACGCGCTCCAGGGCGACGGGATTGTCCCCCGACATTTTCATGACTTCCAAGCCGGTGCGGATCGGAGCGAGGGGGTTCCTCAACTCGTGGGCAAGAGTGGCCAGGAACTCATCCTTCCGGCGGTCTCCCGCGCGCAGATCTTCCACCAGCCGCCACCGCACGTACGCGCCCGTGACGTAGTGGGAGATCGTCTCGATGAACTCGATCTCGTCCGGATCGAATTCGGTCCTGGTCCGGCTGGCAAAGGACAGCGTGCCCAGCAACACGTCACCCGCCATCAAGGGATTGCAGGCGTAAGCACGGATGCCGTAGCCCTTCACCAACTGGACCATGGGATGATCCGACTGATGGATCGAACAGGCTATGATCGGTTCGCGGCGCTCGGCCACCGTGCCGCAAATGGCCTGCCCGAATTCGAGGCGCGCGAGGAGCGGCAACTGGTCGGCCGGGACGCCATGGCAGGAACGAAGCTCCAGGCCATCGCCCGCTTCATTCACCATGAAATTGAAGAAAGCATCCACCTCAAGGAGCGCGCTGATCTTTCCGAACAAGCGCTGGAGCATCACGTCGGGATTTTCCGAAGTGAGGATCACCCCGGCCGCTTCCCACAGCAGGCGCAGGCGGCGCGCCTGGCGTTCGAGCTGCTGTTCGGCTTTCTTCCGCTCGGTGATGTCCATGGCCATCACGTAGAAACCACGGACCTTGTGATCCGGGCCGAAGTCCGGGACGTAGGAGATTTCCAGATCGCGCCAACCCAGCTCGCGGTGGCGGGTGGGCCCTTCGAATTTCACCATCTGGCCATGCAGCACCCGGGCAATGTAGGGAGCCCGCTGCTTGTATGTTCCCGCGCTGAGGAGCTTCTTCAAAGGCATTCCTTTGAGATTGGCAGGCTTGATTCCGAACCATTCCTGATACCTGCCATTCGCGAAGCGGAAGATTTCATCGCGGTCCAGATAACTGATGAGCGCCGGCACATGATCGGACACCAGGCGGAGCAGCCTGCGGCTCTCGCGCAGGGCGACCTCCGTCCTCGCCCGCTCGACCAAGGGCCAGACACGAGCGATCACATGCTCCAGCAAGACCAGTTCGTCCGCCGTCCACCGCCGCGCTTCCGCGGAGGTCACGGCCAGGACTACCGTCCTGTATTCATCGGCATGAAAAGGCTGCACGGCATAGGAAGCCACCCCGAGACGCTGGTAGGCCTCCCGGCGCCCGCAGGTCAGCGGATGATTCCTGACATCCTCCACCGAAAATTTCCCACGCGAGCATTCCTGCCACCACTCCGAATCTCCGAATTCATGAAGAGGATAAGCACCCGCCAGCGTGGCCGCTCCGTCGGACGCCCAATCATCATTCACGGTGATGAGATCCTTTTCGGGGACGCATTCGGCGAAACAGCAGCGGTGGGCATTCAGCCGCCGACCGACCGCCTCGATGGTCGTTGAAATGATGTCCTTCTCCCTCGTGAGCGAGGCGAGCTTGCCGGTCAACTCGCTGAGGAATCCGGCCCGCTCCTCGACAATCTTCCGCTCCGTCACATCCCGGGTCACGCCCGCGATCGCCTCCACCTCACCGTCCGCCCCGAGAACCGGAGAGAAGATGTAGTCGTAAATCCGCAGCCCCTTGGTCTCGTGGAAAAGCGGAACCTCGCCACGGATCGGACGTTTCGTCGCCACGACCTCATCGATCTCGCGATCATGCATCGCCGCGTTCCACGGCTCGTAGCCCAGCTCCAGGCAGTTCTTGCCGATCGATTCTTCCCAGGTCTTGCCCCACATCGCCAACAGGGCGTCGTTGGCGTAGGTGAAGCGGTGGTTGAGATCGAAGACGTAAGCGAGGTCCGGCGTCGTCGTGAGGAGTCCCTCGTAGAGCCTGCGCTTGCGCTCGGACGCCTCGCCCATCTCCGCAAGGACCGCTTCCGATCTCTTGCGTTCGGTGATGTCCACGCAACTGCCGATGTAGCCCGCGAGATTGCCCTCGTCATCGCGCAACTCGATCGCGCTACCCTGAACCCAGGTCACCGTGCCATCCGGCTTCAGGAAGCGGAACTCGCTGTGGGATGAAGTCTCCTCCTTCACCGCTTCATCCCAGCCGGTGATCACTCTTTGCCGGTCTTCCGGATGAAGCGCCTTCGTCCATCCGTTTCCCAGAGCTTCCTCCGCGGAAAGGCCGGTCATCTTGCTCCAACAGCCGTTGACGAAGAGCGCGCCGCCATCGGCCCCGGAAAGGAAGATGCCCACCGGGGCATGGTTCGCGAGCGTGCGGAACTTCTGCTCGCTCTCGCGCAGCAGCCTTTCTGCCGCCGATCGCGCGGTGATATCCACGGAGACACCGCAGACCCCGACCGGGATGCCCTCCGCATCCAAAAGCGGGAACTTCGAGGAAAGGAACTGGCGGTCGCGCACCCGCTCTTCCCACACCACCGGCTTCCCGTCGCGGATCACCTGGAGGTCATGCGCCCGCAGGATGTCCGCGAGTTCCTTCGGCAACATCTCATGGTCGGACAGGCCCTCCACGCTTTCCGATCTTCCCAGGGAGGCACACGTGATCGGATTCGCGAGGGTGTAGCGCCCTTCGCGGTCCTTCGTGAAAATGGCGACCGGTGCATTGGTCGCGAGTGTCTGGAAACGCTGCTCGGTTAGAAGAAGCGCGGCCTCGGCATTCTTGAGGCCGGTGACGTCATTGAAATAGAGATTCACCGACCGCGCGGAAACCACCGGCGCGATGCAAACCACGTAGATCCGGCCCTCGATCCGGGCATCCACGTTGGATTTCTCCCCGCTTTCCAAAGCCTCCTTCGCCCAACGTTGGAATTCCTCCGGAGCATCCTCCCCCACCGCGACGCCCCAGGACTTCAAGATGATGTCCGCCGCCGGATTGGCGAAGCCCACGGTGCGGCCATCGTTCAGACGGAGAACCGGCGAGGGGTTTTCAAAGAGCAAGCGGCTCGCCAGCTCCTGCTCCTGCGCCGCTTTCTTCGGGTCGGTGATGTCCAACAGCATGTTGACCGCGCCGACCACCTTGCCGGTCGCGTCGTGCAGCAGCTCCGGATAGGGAAGGACATGGCGGCGCGAGCCGTCGGGACGCTCGATGACGATTTCTTCGCCCCTGACGGGCTTTTTCTCCCGGATCATCACCGCCATCGGACATTCGTCGATCGGCAGGGGTGAGCCGTCCGGCCGGAAAATCCGGTACGAGCCGCACCACCGGGTCTTCCCCGGTTCGGGGGCAAGGCCCCAGAGCGTGACGGCGGACGCATTGAAGGTCTCCACGAGACCATCCGCGTCACAGGTGTAGATCGCCGCGGAAAGCGCTTGGATCAGATCGACGTTCTCACGCGAAGCTGCAGGGCCATTCATCATGGAAAAGAGATCCTGATCAACGCGAGCGAGGACTCCCCAGCCCGGTGTGTGTTACCGCCATTGATAGGGTGGGCGGCGGCTTTTCCAAATATCATCTTTCAAAGATGAAAATTGCAATGCCCCGGCCTTCCGCCGGGCTCCTGCCAAATCGCCGGATTTTTCGACTGTCATCCCCGTCCAGCTGTGTTTCCTTCCCGCCGCCATGGCAGCCCTTTCGACCACGCTCCCCGATGCAACCGGACACTTCGGCAAATTCGGCGGCATGTTCGTGCCGGAGACCCTGATGGCTCCGCTCCAGGAGCTGTCCGCCGCGTATGACGCCGCACGGAAGGACCCGGAGTTCCAGCGCGAGCTCGACGACCTCCTCCACAACTACGTGGGTCGGCCGACCCCGCTCTACTTCGCGGAGCGCTGGACCGAGAAGCTGGGGGGCGCGAAGATCTACCTGAAACGCGAGGACCTGCTGCACACGGGCGCGCACAAGATCAACAACGCGATCGGCCAGATCCTGCTGGCGAAGCGCCTCGGCAAAAAGCGGATCATCGCGGAAACCGGAGCCGGCCAGCATGGCGTGGCGACGGCCACGGTCTGCGCCCGCTTCGGTATGGACTGCGTCGTTTACATGGGTGCCGTGGACATGGAGCGGCAGGCGCTCAATGTAGCCCGCATGCGCCTGATGGGCGCCGAGGTCCGCGCGGTGACGGCCGGACAGGCCACCCTGAAGGAAGCCGTGAATGAAGCGATGCGCGACTGGGTCGCCACGGTGGACCATACCCATTACATCCTCGGCTCCGCGCTGGGATCGCATCCTTTCCCGATGATGGTCCGCGATTTCCACCGCGTGATCGGACTCGAAGCCCGCGAGCAAATTTTGAAAAAGGAGGGCCGCCTGCCGGACCTCCTTGTCGCTTGCGTGGGCGGCGGCTCGAATGCCATCGGCCTCTTCCACCCCTTCCTGCAGGATGAAAGCGTCCGCATGGTGGGCGTCGAAGCCGGGGGCCTCGGCATCCTCCCGGAAAAACATGCGGCCCGCTTCCAAGGCGGCAAGCTGGGCGTGCTGCAAGGCACGAAGACCTGGCTGCTCGCCAACGAGGACGGGCAGATCGAGCTGACGCACTCCGTTTCCGCCGGTCTGGACTACGCCGCCGTGGGCCCGGAGCACGCCTATCTGCAAGACATCGGCCGGGTGGAATACACCTATGCCACCGATGACGAAGCGTTGGCCGCCTTCAAGGAACTGGCCCACACCGAGGGCATCCTCCCGGCACTGGAGAGCTCCCACGCGATGGCCTACGTCTCGAAGATCGCAGGCAGCCTGCCAAAGGACTCCATCCTGATCGCCAACCTCTCCGGCCGCGGCGACAAGGATGTGGAACAGGCGGCCAAATACCTGCTAGGCGAAGTTTAAAAAATTATCTGGATTTCAGGGGACTGATATTCTAGGTCTCCTGAAATTCCATGACTACTCGTCTGGCAGCCTCCCTGCTGCTTACCGCCGCCTGCCTCCCCGCCGGCGCCCTCGACATCCAGCTCAATGCCCCTCCCGGCATGGATGCGAACGCGCTTTCTGGTTTCCAAATCGCCGCCGCCTGGTGGGAAGCGACACTGGGCGATCCGGTGCAGGTCAATATCGACATCGGCTTCCAAAACCTCAGCCCCGGGGTCCTCGGCCAAGCCGGGTCCCAGCAAGTGGTGTACTCCGCTGGGACGGTCTTCACCGCCTTGGCAGGAGACGCGACGAGTTCCCATGACACGCTCGCTGTCGGCAATCTGCCGACGCTCTCGGGCGGGTTCATGAGTTTCCAGACCCAGACCAACACGGAGGGCGGCAGCTCGGCGGTGTCCCTGGATAACAACAATTCCGCGAACAATTTTTACCTCGCCCTGAATACGGCGAACGCGAAAGCGCTGGGGCTTTATTCCAGCGCCAATGCCGACGCGACAATCACCTTCAGCAGCGCCTTTTCCTGGGATTTCGATTCCTCGGACGGGGTGGGAGCGGGGCTCCAGGACTTTGTGGGCGTGGCGATCCATGAAATGGGCCACGCGCTCGGCTTTACGAGCGGGGTGGACACGGTCGAATATGCCTTGGGCCAGAATCTCGATCTGGAGGGCTACGCCGTCTTCTCTTCCCTGGACATCTTCCGCTACAGCGCGGACGACACCTTGAACCTCGCGTTCGGCGGAAGTCCGTATTTCTCGCTGGATGGTGGGGCAACGAACCTCGGCTACTTCTCGACCGGGGCTACCTACGGCGATGGCAAGCAAGCCAGTCACTGGAAGGACAATCTCGGCCTCGGGATCATGGATCCGACCGCCAATCCGGCAGGGCAGGTCAATACCCCGACGGAGTTGGACACGATCGCGCTTGATGTGATCGGCTGGAACTTGACCTCCGCAGTGCCCGAGCCCTCCTCGCTGCTCATGGCCGCGCTGGGCTCCCTGCTGATCGCCCGCCGCCGCCGTCGCTAGACCATGATTTCACCCGGTGACCCGGAACCTTCACAGCCGACACGAAGACCTGCGTGGACCGAAGCATTGGTCATCGCAAGCGTGCTGGTGGTAGGGCTCGCGGTTCTGCTAGGGCTCGGCGTCATCCAGCCGAAAGACAAGATCATCCCTCCCCCTCCGCCGGTGCCGGGACCACCTCCCGCATCGGCGGAGAAATCCGCCCGTGAGGCGCTGGAGAAATTTTTCGAGGGAGCGGATCTGGAGGAGAAGCTCCCCGCGGTGCGCGACCCGGAACGGGTGCGGCCGATGATGGAGGACTACCATCGCAAGCGCGGGCATTCCTTCCCGACCATGGGCCGGGTGTCCCCGGGAAAGCCGGTCACGATGGGATCCCGGCAGTTCGTCTTCTTCGAGGTGGAGCCTTTTAGCGGCCCTCGATATCCGGTAGCGGTGGAGTGGGATGGGTACCGCTTTGCGGTCGATTGGGAAAGCCTGACGACCTACGGGACGATGGATTGGTCGAAATTCGCCGCGGAGAAACCGCAGAACTCCCAGACGATGCGGGTCTATCTGGCGGCCCTGCCGGAAGCGATGCGCCCGCTTGATGCTGCTACAGGCTGGCAGGCCTTCCGGGTGGAGCACCGGGACAGCGACATGGTCTTGATGGCGGTCGCGGGGTCCGGGCTAGCGGAGGATCTGGCGAAGCGGGTGAAGGGAAAGCGCGTGCCGGCCACGGTGGAGATGGCGTGGAACCCGGACGCGGTAACGGGCGGGGCTTTCGAGATCCAGCGGCTGGTGACGGAGGGGTGGAGCCGGTAGGTTTGGAAAACCATCCTTGGGACTTGGTTTCCAAGCGTACGTAGTCCCGGCTTTAGCCGGGACGGGGACTTCCAAGGCGGCTTTTCCAAGGCTCAATGCCCACCGGCTCACAGACGGACTACCTTTCCGCAGCTTCGTCCGCCTGAAGGCGGGACTACGTACGCTTGTGGAGAAACCTTAAACCCTTCAGCCCGGACCGGAGCACTCGCGCTACTTCTTCCACCAGTCCTCGTCCCGTTCCCACGGTGCCTGCTCTTCGCTGCCGCCGGATGCGGCGGGGTGCTTTTCCTCGCGCTCTTCTTCCTGGCGGAGTTCTTCCAAGAGCTTCTCCACTTCGTTTTCCCGCCGTTTGCCGCTGCGGTAGATGCAGATGACCAGAAGGGCCACCACCCCGAGGCTCAGCACGAGGATCACCACCATCGCCATGGCGAAGCCATCGACCGCGTTGACCACTCCTTGGAGCATGGGAGCCCCTTTCAGGTTTCCGAGATGATCCGCCGCATGGGGATCATGTTCGAGTATTCAAAGCCGTTCTTCTTGAAGAAATGCTGCGACTCCGCGCTGATCTTGTCGGTCAGCAGGGTGATGCGCTTGAAATCCTTCTGCTTGGCGAACTCGACCACGTGATCGAGCAGCATGGTGCCGTAGCCTTGGCCGCGGTGGGACGGGTGAACGATGACGTCCTCCATCAGGATCACGAAGCCCCCCATGGCGGTGGAGATGGTGAAGAGCAGGTTCACCATGCCGATGATCCGGGTCTCGTTTCTGACGACGAAAATCCGGCCGCGGCTGGGCTGCTCCAGAATGAGGGCGATGCCCCGTTCCTGGGCGTCATGATCCGGCGTGAAATCGTCGGACAGCGTGAAAAGCTCCATCACCAGATCGGTCAGGGCAGGCAGATCCTCAATGGTCGCGGGCTCGACCTTCGGGCGGTTGGCGACGGCGATATCGCTCTCGACGGAACCTTTCATTACATGGGGAGGGTGGCACGGCGACCGGGGGGCGGCACGATATTTCCCCGGCAGCTTTGAAAAAATTCGGGCCAAAGGGGAATTTGGCGCATTGACAAGCGGGTCCGGATTCCTAGAGTGCGCGCCCGCCCGAGCCGGAACAACGGTTCCGCTCTGGAGATCCGAACCGCTTTTTCCCGATACCGCCATGAAACGCACCTTCCAGCCATCCAAGCGCACCCGCAAGCGCCAGCACGGATTCCGCGCCCGCATGGCGACCAAGTCCGGCCGCGACATCATCAAGCGTCGCCGCCAGAAGGGCCGCAAGCGCCTCATTCCGAAGGGTGCCGAGCTGCAATACGCCCGCCACACGACCCAGCACGGGGTGTGATCCTGCCTGCGCACCGCGCCCGGCCCATGCGCCTCCCGCGGAAGCAGAGCATGTCGAGACGCGCGGATTTCTTCCGCGTGCGAAAGGACGGCCAAGCGAAAGCTGGCCGTTTTGTCGTTGTCAGCACCCTCGCCGACGCCGCGCTGCCGGAGCTGCTGGTGGGCTTTATCACCACCCGGAAGGTGGGGAAGGCGCACGACCGGAATCTCCTCCGGCGCCGTTTGCGGGCGATTGTCCAGCGACACGGCCACCTGCTGGTCGATCCCAAGCGGCTGCTCGTGACGATCCCCCGCCCCGGTTCCGCGCAGGCGACCTTTGCCGAGCTGGAGGCGGATTGGCTGAAGCAGGTGAAACGGCTGGGACTGCTGGGGAGTGGAAAGTGAGAAGTGCCAAGTGTGAAGTGTATGGAAAATTATTCCTGCGAACCACGCCCATGCTGCTACTTCCGACACTTGCCGCTTCGCACTTCACCTTTGGCACCGCCTTGAAATTCCTCATCCGGCTCCTGATCCGCTTCTACCAGAAGTTCCTGAATCCCGTGCTGAAGGCACTGGGAGGGCCGAACTCCGGGTGCCGCTATCAGCCGAGCTGCTCGAACTACTTTCTGCAAGCGGTGGAGGCCCACGGGTCCCTGCGGGGGTCATGGCTCGGTATCTGCCGGATTTTCCGCTGTCATCCCTGGGGGGGCTGTGGTTATGACCCCGTCCCGCCGAAACCGGGTGCGGAACCAACCTCTCCCGGACGTCCCGCCGGGCCGGACGCCTGACGCGGGACTTTTTCATTTTCCCACATTCCCATGTACGACCGAAAGACTTGGATCGTCGTTATCATCTGCAGCGTCCTGCTGGCGGTGAATCTCCACTTCAGCTCGAAGAACCGGCAGGCGGAGGAGGCAGATCGGAAGCGAGTGGCCGCCGAGCAAGCGGCTTCCCAGCCCGCCAAGCCGGCGGATGCCCCGGCTGAAAAGCCAGGCACCCTGGTGGAGGTCGATCCGCCCGAGCAGCAGGTGGAGCAATTGATCACTCTGGAGACCCCGGAGGCCATCTTCACTCTCACGACGGTCGGCGGCGGCCTGAAGCATGCCGAAATGAAGAACCAGATTGCGGGGCTGCTCGGCCCGGTGCAGCTGAACCGCCACGGCTCCAGCCCGATCGGTGCGATCGCGGAAGGGGCGGACCGCATCGAGACGATCCACTACACGCTGGTCAACGAGGAGTCCGTCAATGGCAAGTCGGTAGTCTTCCGCGGCAAGCTCCCCTCCGGCCTGTGGGCGAAGAAAACATGGTCTCTGGTGGAGAGCGGCAACGAAGGCAGCCCCTTCATGCTCGATCTCAAAATCCAGCTTGAGAATGCCCGCCAGGATTCGGTGAACCTGGAGACCTACAGCCTCTTTCTCGGGACTTCGGCCCCGCTTGATACCGTCGAGCGCGGCGAGCAAACGGGCTTCGTGGTCAATGATGGCGGCAGCGTGGCGTTTCACTCCACGACCGAATTCGCGAAGGCGTGGTTCGGCATGCGGAAGGAGCGCTTGATCATCACCGAGCCGCTCGGAAAGGCCGTTTTCGCGGGCGTGGCGAACCAGTTCTTCGCCAGCGTGGTGAAGCCCGGCGAAGCGGGGGAATCGCTGCTGTGGAGCAAGGTGGATACCCTCACGCTGAAGCCCGACGCCGCCCCAGTCAAAATCGTCCGTGCCGGCCTCCGGCTTCCCGCCGCGACGCTTTCCCCGGGCGACCAGCGGACGTTGACCTACCAGATTTTCACGGGGCCGAAGCAGAACCGCATCCTCCGCAAAATGGAGGGCGAATGGGGTAGCGATTGGGGCGCGCTGATGAACTACGGGTTCTTCAGCCCTTTCAGCCGCTTCATGAACTGGTCGTTGTGGTGGATCCACAACGGAATGGACAAGATCTCCGACAAGTGGTCCTGGGGCCTCGCGGTGATTGTTCTGACGATCCTGCTGCGCACGGCGATCTGGCCGCTCTACAACCGCTCCAACCGCACGATGAAGCGGATGTCCAAGCTCAAGCCGGAGATGGACAAGCTGAAGGAGAAGTATCCGGACGATCCGCAGAAAATGAACCAGGAGATGATGGGCATGTACCGCAAGTACGGCATCAATCCTCTGGGAGGCTGTCTGCCGATGTTCGCCCAGCTGCCGATCTTCTTCGGCTTCTACTCGATGCTGCTGCACGCCGTGGAAATGCGCGGCCAGAGCTTCCTGTGGGTGAACGACCTTTCGCAGCCGGACACGGTGGCCCACATCTTCGGCCTGCCGATCAATCCGCTGCCGATCGTGATGGCGATCACCAGCTTCGCCCAGATGGCGATGATGCCGAACACCGGCGGGGACAAGACGCAGATGATGGTCATCAAGTTCATGCCCTTCTTCTTCCTCTTCATCTGCTACAACTTCGCCTCCGCACTGGCGCTTTACTGGACGACCTCGAACATTTTCTCGATCGCCCAAACCTGGCTGAGCAACCGCTTGCCCGAGCCCGAGCTGAAGACGAAAGCCGGCGGCGGCAAGAGCTTCATGGAGCGGATGGTCGAGAAGCAGGCCGAGATGGAGCGTATGAAGCAGGCGCGGGGACGGGTTGTCGATGAGAACACCGACAACTCCGGCGGCAGCAAGAAGCGTCCACCGCGCACCGGGGGCTGAGATTTACCGCGGCTTGCGATTCGTCACGCATGCGGGATTGGACGAAACGCGAGGATCGGTTAGGTTAATCGCGATGCCCGTGGAAAGACGCAATGTTCTGGGTGGCGTACTGCAGCCATGCTCGACGAATCCGATGACCGGATTCTTCCGGGATGGCTGCTGCCGCACCGGGCGCGGCGACGTGGGGGTCCATGTGGTCTGCGCAAGGGTGACCGAGGAATTCCTCGCCTACTCGAAAGCCCGAGGAAACGACCTGTCGACGCCGCGGCCGGAGTTCGATTTTCCCGGCCTGAAGCCGGGCGACCAATGGTGCCTCTGCGCGTCACGCTGGCGGGAGGCACTGCAAGCGGGCAAGGCACCGCCGGTGGTCTTGGAAGCGACGCATGAGTCCGCGCTGGAGTTTCTCGATCTGGCGGATCTGCGGGCACATGCGCATTGAGGTTTGGAGAGGGGGTTTCCAACCCGCCTCAACGAAGGGCGATGCAAGCGGCTTGAAAAGCCGCTCTCCATGGACAGCATGCGAGGCATGATCTCCCGATTCCTCGCCGTGTTGATGGCAGGCTGCGCCGCTGTTTCCGCGGAGCCTCTGCAGGTGGAAGGCCTGCCGCAGCCGGTGGAGGTTTCGCTGTCGGAGAATCACGATCCCGCGAAATTGTGGCCCGCGGTGTTTTTCTATCACGGCACCGGCGGCCACCCGACGACGAAGATGATCCGGGAGCATACCGGCCCGAAGGATTGGATCGTGGTGGGCATGGGCTACACCAAGCCCGGGCCCTTCACCTATACGCCGGAAAATTTGCAGCGGGAGCTGGTGATCCTCCGCCGCGTGCGGGACGAATTGGCGAAGACGAAGGGCCTCGATCCGAAGCGGCTTTACATTTCCGGTTTCAGCATGGGCGGCTGGATGAGCGGGATGTTTTTCCAGGCGGAACCTTCCCTCGCCGGAGCAGCGCTCCTCGGCGGCGGTCACATGCACGAGGTGACACCGATGCGGGGCTCCTTTCCGCCCCAGGCGCCGCTGTTTATCGGCGTGGGACGAACCGACGGCGTGTATCCCTTCGCGCTGAAGGCAAAGCTGCATTTCGGCGGTCTGGGCGCGGAGGTGCGGATGGAAACGTGGGAAGGGCTGGGGCACGAGTTTCCGAAGGGAGGATCTCCCGGCCTGAAGGAATGGTTCGCCCTGCGGCGCGGCGCCACGCCGGACAACGACACGATCTCGAAGGAATACGAACGGATCACCAAGCTGGTGCCGCTGGACCAGTGGAAGGCGTTGTTGGAGTTCCGCGAACGCCCCTTCGTCAACGCCCCCGGCCAGGCGTGGCCGGAAACGATCAAGGCGAAGCTGGCGGAACTGGAGAAGGATCCCGCGGTCGAAGGTGAAGCGAGGATTTACCGCCGCCACCGGCAATTGCTGGCGAACGAGGTCAAGGCGGTGACGCTTCCGGATTTGGAGAAGGTCGGCGAGGCGTATGCGATCCTCGTCCTTGAAGCAGGCAATAGCAGCCAGACGGACTTGATCGCGGCGGACCAGAAGCGGGTGAATGGCTTGTTAGAGAGCTTCCACGAGCAAAGCGCCGCAAGGAAGCGGCAGGCGAAGCCGGTCCAGGTGGATCCGCCGAAGGACGACCGGAGGATTCCGAGGAATCCGATGGTGAAGTGATCCCTCCGCGAGATTGCCTCAATCCATCAGCTCCGGATAGTACCGCTTCGCGAGTTCCATCGTGGCGTCCATGATTTCCGAGCTGATGCCGGTATTCAGCGCGACCTCGGCCATGGCGGAGCATTCGGAGTGGCTGAGGGCACGGATGGCGCGGCGGACGCGCGGGACCTGGTGGGGGCCGACGGAAAGTTCTTCGACCCCGAGGCCTAACAGGAGCGGCGTGAGGCGGATGTCGCCGGCCATTTCACCGCAGACACCGGTCCAGATGCCGGCATTCGCGGCGGCATCGACGGTCTGCTTGATGAGGCGCACCACGGCAGGGTGGGTCGGCCGGTAGAGATCGGCGACGTGGTGATTCACCCGGTCCACCGCGACGGTGTACTGGATGAGGTCATTCGTGCCGATGGAGAAGAAATCGACTTCCGGGGCGATGAGATCGGCGATGACCGCGGCGCTGGGCACCTCGATCATGACGCCGGTTTCGAGCTTTTCATCGAAGGGCACGCCCTGCGCCGAAAGCTCGTCCATGCACTCCTTCAGGAATTCCTTCGCCCGGCGGACCTCGCCGAGGCCCGAGACCAGCGGGAACATGACCGCAAGTTTGCCGTGCGCGCTCGCCCGGAGGATCGCGCGGAGCTGCTCCTTGAACATGCCGGGGCGATCCAGCGAAACGCGGATCCCGCGCCAGCCGAGGAAAGGATTCGGCTCCGGCTCGGTGAGAGGCTCGACCGGCAGCTTGTCGCCGCCCGCATCCAGCGTGCGGATGATCACCGGGTGAGGGGCGAGTTCCGTGGCGAGGCGGGTGTAGGCTTCCGCCTGCTCCAATTCGCCGGGCATTTCCTCGCCATCCAGGAGGAGGAATTCGGTGCGGTAGAGGCCGACACCCTTTGCCCCGCTGTTCCGGACAAGCGCGAGCTCGTCGATGAACTCGATATTGGAGGAAAGGGTGATCGTCCGGCCATCGGTGGTCGCCGTGGCGGCATCGCGCTGGGACTCCAGATCCTGGCGGACTTTCTCCTTCCGGTCGCGGAGCTCCTGATAGCGGCGCAGGGTGTCCTCCGAGGGATGGAGGATCAGGCGGCCGGAGTAGCCATCCAGAATGGAAGGGGTGAGCGTGCGGATGTCCAGCACGGCGTCCTCGATCCCCACAATGGCTGGCAGGCCGAGGGAACGGGCGAGGATGGCGGTGTGGGAGTTCACGCTCCCCAGCTCGGTCGCGAAGCCGAGCACGTGGCGGCGGTTGATCGCGGCGGTATCGGACGGGGTGAGATCGTAGGCGACCAAGATGTGCTGCTCATCCGGCGCGATATGGCGGGGACCGTCGTCCGGACGGAAATTCCGCAGCACGCGCTGGCAGACGTCTTCCAGATCGGCGGTGCGCTCGCGGAGGTACGGGTCCGGCACGCGGCGCATGGCCTCCAGGAAATGCTGCATCACCGCGTAGAAGGCGAACTCGGCATTCTGGCGGCGGGACGCGATCGCCTCCGCCACGCGGTCCAGCATCGCCCGGTCCTCCAGCACCATCAGGTGGGCCTCGAAAATGCGGCTCTCCTCCTCGCCGGAGATTGCCTTGATCCGCTGCTGGAGTTCGTCGAGCTGGATTTTCGTCTCCTCCAGCGCGGCCCGGAAGCGCTCCTGCTCCGCCGGAATGTCCTTTTCATCGATGTGATAGACTTCCGGTGCCGAAAAGCCACGGGCCACCACGTGAACCGGACCGATGCCGATCCCCGGAGAGACGGGGGTGCCTTGTAGCACGGTTTCCAGTTTTTCGCCCATGGAGTTCCTGCGCGTATGCTGTAAAGGACTGGCGGCGCTTCAAAGAATAAAAATTGGAGTGCTAACCACTCTCCGCGCGGTAGGAAAAAAAATCCCTTGGAAGTGGGCCTTTTATGCCCCTAGGCTTCGCGCGTCTCGAATCCACCATGCCGATGGCGCAACGCGAATTCACCATTCAGAACAAACTCGGCATTCATGCCCGTCCCGCGGCCCAATTCGTGAAGACGGCCAGCCGTTTTTCCTCGGATGTCCGCGTCGAGAAAGACGGCGAGGAAGTGGATGGCAAGAGCATCATGGGCCTGATGATGCTCGCAGCCGGCCACGGCTCCGTGATCAGCGTGGCAGCGGATGGCTCTGATGCCGAAGCGGCTCTCGATGCCCTCGCCGACCTGATCGGCCGGAAATTCGAGGAAGAGTGAGGGGGCGGAAGCCCAATCACCAATCTTCAATCTTCCAATCATCAATCGGACTGCGCGCTGCGCTCGGGGGTTGGTGTTCCCGTTTCAAGGCTACGCTCCACTGGCTACCCCCTTCCTTCACCGCGAAGCGCACTTCGTTTGGTGATTGGAAGATTGATGATTGGTGATTTCAGACCTCCCCGGCCATGTGGCGCAGGAGACGCTGGTTGAACTCGTCGGCCATGTTGTAGCCCAAGCGGCGGAGCTGCTGGTCCAGCGCGGCGATGGCCACCATGCGGGCCGTGTCGCGGCCGGGAGCGACGGGAACTTCCACGTGCGGGACCGGCTGGCCGAGAATCTCGTAGGATTTCGGCTGGAGGCCGAGGCGGTCGATCTCGTTTTGATCCGAGTAGGGAATCAGCGTGACCACCAGATCGAGGCGCTTTTCCGGACGGATCGAAGCGAGGCCGTAAAGGTTCGCGACGTTCACGATGCCGATGCCGCGGATTTCCAGATAGCCGCGGGAGAGCGCGGGCGCGGAAGCGGTGAGTTCGCCACCCGCGAGCTTGATGCGCACCATGTCATCGGCGACGAGCGCCCCGCCCTTCTCGATCAGGCCGATGGCGGTCTCGCTCTTTCCGGCGCCGCTCTTGCCCATAATCAGCACGCCGATGCCGCGCAAATCGACCATGCAGCCGTGGAGGGTGACGTTCGGCGCGAATTCGTTTTCCAGCCGGAGCGTGGCGGCATTCAGGAACTTCATCGTCACCAGCGTGGTGCCGAAAACGGGGATGCGGTGCTCCGCCGCGATCTGCATGTGCTCCTCCACCAGACCCGCCCCGCGGGAAACGACGATGCCGGGGATATCCCGCTCGCACATGCGGCGGAAACGTTCCGCGCTCATCTGCGGGGTGAGTTTCTTCAGGTAGGAGATCTCGGAATTTCCGAGCACCTGGATGCGTTTCTTCGCGAAGTAGCTGAAGAAACCCGCGAGCGCGAGGCCCGGACGGTTCGGCGCGGGCTCGCTGATGGGCCGCTCGAAGCCGTGCTTTTCCCCCAGCAAGGTCAATGAAAGCGCTGCGGCATGGCGCTCGAAAAACTCTCCAATGGTGATCGAGGCCGTTTGCTTAACGCGGGGTGTCATCCGCCGCCAATCCTAGCAGGAGGGCCCGGGGTATGGCGATGCGAAAAGCTGGTAGGGACGAGCGCCCTCGCTTGTCCGTGAAGGTTGGGTCGGTTCGGCATCTCCCTCGGTCGGCCGGGGACGTCCGACCCTACCTTTAGAACTCCGTGGAGAGCCCGAGCGAGACAACATCGGCCGAGCCGGTGGCTTGGCCGTTGAAGAAGCCGGTCGCCGCGCTGCCCTCGCTGATGAACACATCGTCCGCGAAAATGTGGGCATAGCCGAAATCGAGATTCCAGCAGGGCGCGAACTCCCACGTGAACCCCGCCGTAAGCCAGAATCGGTCGGCGTCGGGGATGCGGAGGGTAAGATTTTCCTCGGGGATGGGCGTGCGGTCATACGCGACACCGGCCCGGAAGGTCCACGTCCCGGTGGCTCGCCAGGTGGTTCCGAGAGCGAAGCGCCACGAGTCGTCCCAGTTTTCCGGGGTCACCGGCGGCTGCACCGGCGCTCCGGCCACGAAGGGCGCGAGTTCTTGGAACTTGCTCCAGTTCGTCCACATCACGTCGCCGTGGATGGACCAGCAGTCGTCGAAATCATGCACCGCGCTGAATTCCACGCTGTCCGGAAGCTCGACCGGGAGGGTGGTCGGGCCATTGAAGGCCGGAACCAGGGAAACCGTGCGGCCCTCCAGATCGAGATCGATGGACGAGCGATAGTGAAGGCCGAAGCGGGTGCTGTCCGTCGGAGAAAAGAGAACGCCCACATTGAAGCCGTAGCCCCAATCGTCCCCGGCGAGATCGATGAGCGGCAAGGTGGATGGCGCGGTGGAGGTCAGCTTGCCATCGGCGTAGAGGGCATCGAAGCCCACGCCCATCGACCACTGCCGGTTGATCTCCCACGCGAGCGAGGGATTGAGATTGATCGTGACCAGCTCGCTGAAATCCGCCACCGCCCTCGCAGGGAAGCCCACCGGATAGTTCGTCTTCAGGCCGAAGCCCGAAAATGCACCGAAGCCGACCACGAACTGTTCGTTGATGCGCTTCGCGACATAGGCAAAGGGCAGGTAGGCATCGGAGGCGACATTCCCCGCGGGAGCCGGGACGACGGTCCCCGCCGGGGCACCGGGAGGAGTGTAGAGGCCGGTGACTTCGACCTCCGGAAAGATCGCGCTGGCACCGATCGCGAAGGACCACTCGTCCTCCAGAAGGCTCATTCCCGCCGGATTCGAGGCCATCACCGTGGCATCGTCCCCCATCGCGGCTTCCGCCGAAAAGGCACGGCCAAGCCCGGCGGCGGAACGCTCGAAAAGCTGGTAACCTGCGGCCGCCGAGCGGTGACTCGCTGTTAGAAGCAGGGCCAAGGGGAGCAGATGCTGGCATTTCATGGATCTCGGGAGGTCTGCATGATTCCGCCGATGGCCCGGAGGTTTATCGGAAAACGACGGATGACATGATCATCCGTTAGCATGCCCGCCGGATGAATTTCGACAAGCATGGAAAGATATCGAGCCCGACAACCTGTTAGGCATCGCGATGGACGATGCCCGGGGAGAACCCGGGAAGACAGACGGCGAGGTATTCGGCGCCTTCCGCACCGGGCGTGCTGTAGCGCACCCACTCGCCGGCCCGGGTGACAATGGCTTGCCCGGCGTGCACCTCGATCAGGCCTTCCTTCGACTCGACGTGCAGGCAGCCGCGGAGCACCACGGTGTATTCGTCGAAGCCTGGTGTCTGCCCCGGCTCGACCCAGCCGCCCGGACTCGTCATGCGGGCGATGCTCACCGCTTCATCACCGGAATTCACCCGGCCGACGAACTCCTCGATTTTTTTCGGGGGATGGCCTGCGGCCTCGATGATCGACGGTTGGGAAATGATCCGTGGCATGACGGGGCTGAGGATTTGCTCCGCAAGAACTCCGATCAATCCCCAAACGATTGACTTGTCCGGCTCCGGCGGCTCCCCTCCCCGCCTCATGAGTGCTCCTGATCTCCGCGATCCAGTCGGCCGGGTCCGTGCCGCGGCCATGGTGGAAGGCATCTCCTGGATCGCCCTTCTCATCTGCATGCCCTTCAAGCACCTCTACCAGATGCCCATGGGGGTGCGGATCGTCGGCCCGATCCACGGGGCGCTCTTCGTGCTGCTGATGTGGCTGATTTACCAAGCTTGGGAAGGCAAGGCGCTCTCCAAGGGCAGGGCCATCATGGTCGTCATCGCGTCGCTGATACCCTTCGGTCCCTTCCTGATCGACCGGCGGCTTGCAGAAAGCACGGCTGCAGAAACGGCAGATTCACCGGATTGACAGTCACGCCCCGGCGGGCCAAGGCTCCTTCCGCCAAATCCCGCTCAACTCCATGCCTGCCGCTCCCGACGACGTCAAAGCCCCGCCCGCCGATGCCATCACCAGCCCCACCGGCCTGGCATCGAAAGTCATCCAAGCAGGCACGGGCGCCGAGAAGCCCGGCCCGGCAGACACGGTGACCGTGCACTACTCCGGCTGGACCACGGACGGAAAGCAGTTCGACAGCTCCGTTGATCGCGGCAAGACGATCTCCTTTGGCCTCGACCAGGTGATCAAAGGTTGGACCGAAGGTCTCCAGCTCATGGTCACCGGCGAAAAGCGCCGTTTCTGGATCCCGGGAAACCTCGCCTACGGTGAGAATCCCCGCTCCGGAGCCCCGAAGGGCATGCTGGTTTTCGACGTGGAGCTTTTCGCGATCAAGAAGGCCCCCGAGCCGCCGCCGGTGCCGGAAGACGTGGCCGGCCCGCCAGCCGATGCCGTGAAGACCGCCAGCGGCCTGGCCTCCAAGGTGCTCGCCCCGGGCAACGGCAGCCGCCATCCGAAGGCGACCGACCGGGTCGAGGTCCACTACTCCGGCTGGACGACCGACGGCCAACTTTTCGACAGCTCCGTGGTCCGCGGCGAATCGATCGACTTCCCGCTCAATGGCGTCATCCCGGGCTGGACCGAGGGCGTGCAGCTCATGGTCGGCGGTGAGAAACGCCGTTTTTGGATTCCCGCAAAACTGGCCTATGGTGAAAACCCGCCCCCCGGCGCACCTGCCGGCATGCTGGTCTTCGACGTGGAACTCCTCGACATCCTCTGATATGCCCGACTCCTTCGAAAACGCGACCGTCACGACCAAGGCCAATGTCTATTTCGACGGCAAGGTCATCTCCCACAGCCTCCTTCTGGCCGATGGCCGGAAGAAGTCGCTCGGGATCATCTTTCCGGGTGAATATCATTTCGGCACGGGTGAACCCGAAGTGATGGAAATCACCTCCGGCGCCTGTGAAGTGGTGCTGGACGGCACGACCGAGACGGTGGCCGTCGCTGCAGGTTCCGCCTTCGACGTGGCGGGAAACAGCGGCTTCACGATCCGCGTGACGGATTCGCCCTGCGAATACATCTGCTCCTTCGGCACGCCTTGAACCAGGCTGCCGGCGAGCCATCTTGCTCCCGCCATGTCCTTGCACCGACATTTTCTACTGCTTCCGGTGATGCTGCTGGCCTCCTGCGCCGTGCATCTCCCCGAGCCCTCGGCCTCGCGTCGTGTGGAAACCATGACGGTACCCGTGGCCGCGGATGAAGGGAGGGAGATCTACCTGCTCTCCGACAGCCTCCACACCGCGCTGGTCTTCGACCTGGCATGGCTGGAGGAGAGCGGCTATGTGAAGCCGCCGGAAATCGGCAGGCACAAGTATGTGGCGATGAGCTGGGGCGAGAAGACCGCCTACATGCAGAAGCGTTGGCTTTCCCCGGTGCAAGTCTTCCGGGCGCTGTGCACGCCTTCCCCTTCCGTGATGGAGATCATTCCTTTCGACTGGAAAGTCGAGCAGGTCTGCAACCATCAGGATGTCTATCGCGCCAAAGCCCCGCGTTCCGCGGGCCCACAATTGGCGGCATTCCTGAACGCCTGCGCCGACAAACAAGCGGATGGCAAGCCGGTCACGGTGGCACCCTCCAGCTGGGGTCAGGGCCGCCTGATCCAGTGTCCGGAGAACTATTCCTACTACTTCCCTCGTATCTGCAACGTCTGGACGATGCAGGCTTTGGAAAGTTGTGGATTCTCCTTCAATACCACCTCGGTCTCCGCCAATGGCCTGGTGCGGCAAGCGACCGCCGGGAAAAACGGCTTCCGCAAGATCTGGGACGGGCACGAGTGAAGCCCGCGTGAATTCGCGGTGACGAACGGCAATCCGGATTGCAGTGCCTTCCCGGATGCGCCGAGAAGATGCGGATGAATCGACGCTCTTGGGGAATACGCCTGATGGTGTGGGGCGGTGCCGCAGCCGCGTTCCTGATCTGGCGCCCGATCCACGACTCGACCATGCGCTATGGCATCGTGGCAGCCTTGGTCATCGTCTGGGCGGGATTGATTACCCGGTTGTGGCAGGGGAAAGCGGGCCGCTTTGCCGCCATGGCACTGCCCTTGGTCGCCGCGATTCCCTTTCTATTGCCTGGCAAGGAGCTCGACCGCGCTAAACTGCAGAGTGACTACTTGAAGGGGATGCGCAGCTTCATCGGCAGCAACTACGTGTGGGGTGGCGAAAGCGACCGCGGCATCGATTGCTCCGGCCTGCCGCGACGGGCTCTCCGGGACGCCCTGAAATCGCAGGCGCTCCATGGGAATGGAACCGCGGCCCGCCAATGGATCAAGCAGTGGTGGTTCGACACCAGCGCAAAGGCGATGAAAGAAGGCTATCGCGATTTCACCCGCGAAACGGGGATCGGAGGCTGGATGACCAAGCTCGATCCCGCCCGTCTCGAACCCGGCGACCTGGCGGTGACGGACTCCGGCCGCCACGTAATGATCTATCTGGGCGCTGGCGAATGGATCCAAGCCGATCCCGGCCCGGGGAAAGTCCTCGTGGAAAAGCCCGGACAGGACGACAACCCTTGGTTCGACTCCAAGGTAAGCATCCACCGCTGGACCGTCTTGGACGCCCGATGAGCGACGAATAGCGGAGCGGCTTTTCCCGCTCCGCCACCGTCGATTCCGGTCAAGCGGGCAAGGCGTGCTTCAGCACGGCGGTGATGGTCATCACTCTCTCGCCCGCGGGCGTTTCCCACGAGACACGATCACCCATCCGCCGGCCAAGCACCGCGAGCCCGACCGGCGTGAGCACGGAGATCTTGTCGGCATCGATCTCCGCCTCCTGGGGCAGGACGATCTCCAGCTGGTACCAGTCCCGGGAGTCCGAAGGGGAAACGAGCGTGATGCGGTCGGCAATGCCGATCCGGGACTCCAGCTCGGCAGGATCACGGGTGATTCCGGCTTCGGCCAAAGCCGCGGTCAATGCGCCGCGTTGCTCACCGACCAAGCGGGGCAGGGATTCAGGATCTAACAAACTTTCGAGGCGCAGCCGGTCGGCCTCGTCCAACAAACGAAGTGGTTTCATGATAAATAAAGGACGTGCGGCTGCACGCGAACAGGCGGCAGCCTTGGATTGATCAAATGCGGATCAGATCGTGGGCAGCTTCAGGAACGATCCCTCTCAAAGAAGCTGCCCGCTCACGCCCGGAAGGCGGCCATTCGATGGGCACACCAACCCGAAACGCACCGCGCCGCGGGGCAGGTGCTGCCGGAGATTGTCGTGGTGGCTCGAAGGGACATGGAAAACCCATCCTACATGGGCATTCTCCCTCTTCAACTTGAAAGCGCTGCTAGTCCTTCGGGTAGACGAGCTGGAGGCCGGGTGCCTTGGCGAGATCCCGCGGCGTGATCATTTCCCGGTCCAGCGGGAGATTGCCGCGCCCCTCGATCGCTTCGATCACGGGCTTGTAGCGTCTCCAGTCCAAGCTGCCCAAAGTCACCACTTCCCCCAAGCCCGCGCCGGTCGCCGCTTTCCACCCGCGGTAGATCAATTCCGAGCAATAGATGGCCTCGGAATCGAAACGGTAGCGGGGATCGTAGGGCTTGCCCATGTCCTCCCTCATCGCGGCGAGCGCCGCCGGGATGTGCTTCCGCTTGTCCTCATCGAGGCGGTACGCCCACACCTTGCGCCCGCGGCCGCGATCGATGTAGCTTTGGAGCGGCGTTTCTTTCACCGGACCGATCGCCTCGATCACCATCCAGCGGTCCCCTTTCCGGAAAACCATTCCGCAGTGGGAATAGGGGGAATTCGTGGAACCTTCGATGGCGTCCACCAGATCCATGCCATCCGGATTCGGAAGGGATTGGAAGAGAATGTCACCCTCCACGGGATGATAGATGCCCTGCTTGTCCTTTCCGGAGCAGGAAGCAAGCAACAGGGCGAACAGGATGATCCACCGGTCCATTGAATAGCCTTAGCCGCCCGGGGTGCCGGGTGGCAAGATCCGCCTTTGCCAGAGATCATGGTTGGACGTTCGCCCTCCCATGCACAACTCTTCCGCCCGATGCCCGCCGCCCGCGTTCTCATCGACGGCCCATCCGAGCTCGTCTTCGACTATGCCATCCCCGACGGCCTGCCGGTCGTCGCGGGCTGCCGGGTGCGCATCCCGCTGCGGAACAAGACCTCGCAGGGCACGGTGCTGGACGTGGTGGAGACCCCGGGCGACCTCGGCTTTTCCCTGCGTCCGCTGCATTCGCTCAGCGAGCCCGAGCCCCTGATCACCGCGAAGCTGCTGGAAGCCGGACGCTGGATCGCGAGCTACTACGGATGCAGTATTGAAAGCGTGATCCGCGCCCTTCTTCCCGAGGCGGTACGCACGGAAGACAATTCCGCGAAGATCCGGAAAACGGTGATGCTCGAAAAAGATCCGGAACCCGAGGTGCTCGCGAAGATCACCAAGCGGGCTCCCAAGCAGGCCGCGATCCTTTCCCTGCTCGCCCATTCGCCGGAGCGGAAGATCGCGCTGGCCGATCTGGGTGACGGCGCCTCCGCCTCCGTGAAGTCCCTGGCGAAGCAGGGGTTGGTGCGGGTGCACGACGAGGAGGTGCGTCGTGATCCCGAAGCGGATGGCATCGAGGAAATCGTGCCCGACTCCCCTCTCCCGCTGAATGAAGAACAGGAGGCGGCGCTTGCCGTCGTGCTTTCTTCGCTGCAACTGCCGGAGTCCGAGCCGCGCCCGCCGATCCTGCTTCATGGCGTCACCGGCTCCGGGAAAACGGAAGTCTATCTGCAGGCGGCCCGTCGCACCTTGGATCTCGGAAAGACGGTATTGGTTCTGGTTCCGGAGATCTCGCTGACACCTCAGACGGTGCGCCGCTTCCGCGCCCGCTTCGCGCACATGCAGGAGCAGGTGGCGGTGCTGCATTCGAATCTTTCGCAGGGCGAGCGCTTCGATGAGTGGCATCGCATTCGCAAAGGGCAGGCAAAGATCGTCATTGGTGCACGCTCCGCCGTCTTCGCGCCCCTCCCCGATCTCGGCCTGATCCTGGTGGATGAGGAGCATGAGAACTCCTACAAGCAGGACCAGATCCCCCGCTACCATGGCCGCGATGTCGCCGTGCTTCGCGCTTCCTTGGAAGGCTGCACGATCGTGCTCGGATCGGCGACACCCTCGCTGGAGTCGTTCCAGAACACGCTGGATGGGAAGTATCAACTGGTCCGGCTCTTGAAGCGGGCGGACGGCCAATCGCTGCCACTGATCCGGGTACTCGACATGCGCCTGGAGTCGAAGAAGCACAAGGGCGGCATGGCCATTCTCTCCGAGCGGCTGCGCACGGCACTGGAGCAAAGGATCGCGAAGAACGAGCAATCGATCCTCTTCCTGAATCGCCGGGGCTTCGCCCGCTCGCTGCAGTGTCCCGCTTGCGGCCATGTGTGTACGTGCCCGCATTGCGCGGTGTCACTCACCTACCATCGCGATGACGAACGGCTGATGTGCCACATCTGCGGGCATCAGGCGGTGGTGCCGCGGAAATGCCCGGAGTGCCGCGATCCCGCCATCGCGCTGCAAGGCTTCGGCACGCAGAAGGTCGAAGAGGTGCTGGCGAAGGTGCTGCCCTCCGCAAAGATCGCGCGCATCGATGCCGATGCGATGCGCAAGAAGAACGCGCTGCGCGACCTGCTCAATGCCTTCCAAGCCCGCAAGATCGACGTCCTTGTCGGAACGCAAATGATCGCGAAGGGCCTGCATTTCCCGAACGTCACGCTGGTCGGCATCCTGAACGCGGACATCGGGCTTCATGTGCCGGATTTCCGCGCGGGCGAGCGGACCTTTTCCCTGCTCACCCAGGTGGCAGGTCGGGCGGGTCGAGGGGAACTGGAGGGAGAAGTGATCGTGCAGACTTTCACGCCGCACTCACCCTCCATCCAGTTCGCGCGGCACCACGATTTCGATGGCTTCGCGGAGCAGGAACTGGAATTCCGCCGGCAGTTCGGTTACCCGCCCTTCGCCCATTGCGCGATGCTGACGAGCCGTTCGACGCATGAGCGCCGGGCGGAATTCACGCTGCAGACCCTTCACCGGCGGCTGACGGAAGATTGTCCGCAAGGCATCACGATCGGAGACCCGCTGCCGAGCCCCCTGGTGAAATCGCACGGCCAGTTCCGCTTTCAGCTCATGCTCCGCAGCGCCAAGGCACGACCACTCTCCCGCCACGTGCAGCAGGTGCTTCAGAAGACTCCGCTGCCGGAAGACGTCACCGTGGTCTTCGACATGGACGCGTGGAATTTCACCTAAGGTGCTGCCATGAGGCCCGGCTTATGCTAGGACGCATGCAATGCCGTGGAGCACCAACATCGCCGGACGGACTCACCGGTTTCCGGATCTGCGAAGTTTGATGGCGGAGGCCACGCCGTTGCGCTCCGGGGACATGCTGGCGGAAGTCGCGGCGGCATCGGCGGAGGAGCGGGTCGCCGCCCAGTATGTGCTCGCCGATCTCCCGCTCTCGCATTTCCTCGAAGATCTCCTGATCCCCTATGAGGACGACGAGGTCACCCGCTTGATCGTGGATCGCCATGATGCGGAGGCTTTCAAGCCGGTGGCCGCCATGAGCGTCGGCGAGTTCCGCGATTGGCTCTTGGCTTACGAGACCGATGCCAGCGCCTTGACCGCCGTGGCTCCGGGGCTGACGCCGGAAATGGTGGCGGCGGTCAGCAAGCTCATGGCGAATCAGGATCTCATCCTCGTCGCTTCGAAGTGCGAGGTCGTGAGCCGTTTTCGCAATACCATCGGCTTGCCCGGGTGCTTGTCGGTCCGCCTCCAGCCGAACCACCCGACGGACGATTTGCGTGGCATTGCCGCAACGATGCTCGATGGGCTGCTGCTCGGTTGCGGCGACGCGGTGATCGGCATCAATCCCGCGACCGACCAGGTTGCCACGGCAAGTTCGCTGCTTCACCTGATGGACGATCTGATCACGCGCTACGAGATCCCCACGCAGTCCTGCGTGCTCGCCCACGTGACAACCCAGCTGCGCGCGATCGAACAAGGGGCACCGGTGGACCTGGTGTTCCAATCCATCGCCGGCTCGCAGGCCGCGAACAAGAGCTTCGGCGTGAATCTCGCCTTGCTCCGTGAAGCGCATGATGCGGCGCAATCACTGAAGCGGGGCACCGTGGGAGATGACGTGATGTACTTTGAAACCGGCCAAGGCAGCGCTTTGTCGGCAAATGCCCATCACGGAATCGATCAACAGACCATGGAGGCCAGGGCCTACGCGGTGGCGCGCGAGTTCCGCCCGCTGCTGGTGAATACCGTCGTGGGATTCATCGGCCCGGAATATCTCTACGATGGCAAGCAGATCATCCGTGCGGGCTTGGAAGATCATTTCTGCGGCAAGTTGCTGGGCCTGCCGATGGGCTGCGATGTTTGCTACACGAATCACGCCGAGGCGGATCAGGACGACATGGACAACCTGCTGACGCTGCTCGGGGTCGCCGGGTGCAATTACATCATGGGCGTCCCGGGAGCGGATGACATCATGCTCGGCTATCAGTCCACCTCGTTTCACGATGCCCACTACCTGCGGCAGGTCTTGAAGAAGCGGCCCGCTCCGGAATTCGAACAATGGCTGGAGAAAGCCGGCATCTCCCGCGCCGGCCGTCTCATCGAAAATGCCCGCGCGCTGGAGGATGCACCGCGCTTGCTGAAACTCGAAGCGAAATGCCCATGAGCGAGGAGATCCGTCCTTCCCTGCAACAATGGACCAGCGCCCGGGTGGCGCTCGGGCGGACGGGGGGCTCGGTCCCGCATCGTGCCTTGCTCGATTTCCGGCTGTCCCATGCGCGAGCGCGGGACGCGGTTCAGCAGCCCTTCAATCCCGAAATGCTTTCCGCCGAATTGGAGTCCTTGGGGCATCCGATCCGTTTCGCGCGATCGCAAGCCCACGAGCGGACGATTTATTTGCAGCGTCCGGATCTTGGGCGACGGCTTGAGCCGGAATCACGCGTCCATTTGGAAGAGGTCTGGAATCCGAAGGGCTTCGATCTTGTCATCATCCTCGCCGACGGCCTGTCCGCCACCGCAGTGCACCAGCATGGGGCATCGCTCTTGCAGGCCCTGCTGCCCTTGTTGGATTCATGGTCGCTGGCACCGCTGGTCATCGCGTCCTTCGCGCGGGTCGCGCTTCAGGATGAAATCGGCGAGGCACTGGGGGCCCGGGCCGCGCTCATCCTTCTGGGAGAACGCCCCGGACTGGGTTCGCCCGATAGCTTGGGAGCCTATCTCGTCCATGGTCCGAAACCCGGCAACACCGATGCGGATCGGAACTGCGTTTCGAACATCCGGCCCGCCGGGCTTTCCCCGGAGTTGGCGGCCATACGCATTTCATGGCTGCTCCATGAATCGCGCCGGCTCGGCTTCAGCGGCGTGGATCTGAAGGACCACAGCAACGTTTCCACGCTCGTGAACGATCATTGATTCACAGCAAGTTTCACCAAAAACGGTTCGCGCTGGTGTCAATTTCACTTATTCTTCACCCTAGCTCCACTCTGCCCGCGCTTGGCTACCTGCTCCTTTTCTCATGAACGTTCTGCTCGTCGAAGACGAACCCGCGATTGCCGACACGCTTGTCTATGCCTTGAAGACCGAGTGCTTCGAGGTGCGGCACGCGCTGACCGGCCAGGAAGCGCTCGATGCTTTTTCGGAGACCCCCTATGAATTCGTGATTCTCGACATCGGACTTCCGGACATGACCGGGCTCGATGTCTGCCGGAAACTCCGCGAGGCCTCCGCAGTGCCGGTGCTTTTCCTGACCGCGCGCGATGGCGAGGTGGACCGCATCCTCGGCCTCGAACTCGGCGGGGACGACTACGTGACCAAGCCCTTCAGCCCGCGCGAGATCGTCGCCCGCATCCGCGCCATCCTGCGTCGTTCGGCAGGTCCTGCCGCTGCTCCCAGCACTCCGCAGAAAGCCGTTCCGGAGGGGCCGCTGCACCACGACGCCTCGGCCATGCGCATCCACTGCCACGGCACGGAGCTCGATCTCACGGCGCACGAATACAAGCTGCTGCTGGTTTTCATCAAAAACCCGCGCCGCGTTCTGACCCGCGACCAACTCCTCGATCACGCCTGGGCCGATCCCGGCGCGGTTACGGACCGCACGATCGACGCGCACATCAAGTCGATCCGCGCCAAACTCCGCGCCGCGAAGGCAGGGGCGGAAGATTTCATCCAGACCCGCCGCGGTCTCGGCTACCTCTTCGTGCCTTGAGGCCGGGGGACCGCTTCGCCTGGAGGCAGGGGCGGCAGCTTTGAGAACAAGACGCATCCCCGCGACTCAAGTCTTGCGTCTTCTGCCTTGAAGCCTTCTGTCTTCATCCGTCCATGCGCCTTACCCGCGTCACGCTGCTTTTCATCGCGCTGATCATCGGCGTGGGACTCTACCTGCTGCTGCGCCAACAGCTGTCGGTCGTGGAGCCGCAGACTTACCAGGCCACGGAGGAATCGATGGTTGATGCGGCACAGTTGCTCGCCTCGATGGTGGCGACGGATGTGAAGGACGGGGAATTCGACAAGGAGAAATTCCGCGAAGCCTTCGACGGGGCCTCGAAAAAACAGTTCAAGGCCATGATCCACGGGCACTTGAAGTCGAAGGTCGGCCTTGGAGCTTACCTGACCAACTCCAAAGGGATCGTCATCTTTGACTCGGGCCGGACGCTCGAAGGAAAGGACCTCTCGAATTCCCGCGATGTGCATCTCACCCTGCAGGGGAAGTACGGCGCCCGTAGCAGCCGGGTGAGCAAGAACGACCCCCAGTCCTCCGTGTTGCACGTGGGAGCGCTCGTCGGCCCCCTCCAGTCCCCCTTCGGCGTCCTCACCGTCTACAAACCGCAGGCCGACGTCCTGCCGATCGTCGATGCGCGGCGGCGCGGGATCTATTGGGGCACGGGTCTCATCGGGGCGGGGATCCTCTTCCTGGTGACCGCCGTGTTCATCTGGCAGTACCTGCCCGTCGGCCGGCTCACGGAATACGCCCGCGACATCGAGTCCGGAAAACGCCCCCCGCTCCCGAAGCTGGGAGCCGGAAAGGAAGTGAACACCCTTGCCCGCGCTCTGGAGTCGATGCGCGAGGCGCTGGAAGGCCGGCGCTACGCGGAGCGCTACGTGCAGACGCTCACCCATGAGATGAAGAGCCCGTTGGCCGCCATCCGTGGAGCCGCCGAGCTGCTCGACGAGGACATGGAAGAGTCCGACCGCCGCCGTTTCCTCGGCAACATCCGCGCCGAGTCGGGACGTGCCGAACGCCTGCTGAACCGCCTGCTCGAACTCTCCGCGCTGGAAGGCCGCAGCAGCCTCGAATCGGCGGAGAACACCGACCTCGAACTGATCCTTTCCCGCGCCATCGACCAAGCCCGGCCACCTGCCGATCTTGCCTCGGTGGATCTTTCGGTCTCCGTGCCGTCCCACTCGCTCGTGGTCCGTGGAGATGCCTTCATCCTCCGCGCCGCGGTCACGAACCTCCTGGAGAACGCGATCGATTTCTCCCCGCGCGGAGATACGGTGGACATCGTACTTTCGGGCATGGAGGGAAAGGCCATCATCGAAATCGGGGACCGCGGGCCGGGGATTCCGGACTACGCGAAGGAGAAAGTCTTCGAGCGATTCTATTCCCTTCGCCACCACTCTTACGGACGGAAGGGCACCGGCCTGGGACTCACGCTGGTAAAGGAAGCCGCGGAGCTTCACGGCGGTTCGGTCTCCTTGGAAGAACGTGAGGGAGGCGGCACGATCGCCCGCTTGATCCTCCCCGTGGTCTCGTAAGCCTCGCCCGCCTTTCACGAAAGGAAGACGGCCTTTTCACTGCGGGTTCAACACCCTTTCACCGCAGGCTGTTTTCCTCATGGCGAGTGATCCGCCGCCTACAACCCACCGCCGAGCTGAAGAAGTTCTTCCTGCAGCACTGGCGGGAGAGTGCAGGGAAGTCGCTGCCTGACCCCAACTCCGTTTCACCTGTCATCCCGTCCACCCGATGAAACCGCGTCCTGCCAAACCGGAACGAAGCCCGAAGCCGGCACGATCCTCGGCACCCCCCCGCAAGAGAAAGCCGGTCACGGCCGCTCCACGCGACGAGTTGTTCGAATCACTGCGCGCCGAGCTCGGATTATAAAATGCGCGACTTGTAAGGGCTTTACCGGGGCAGCATGCATTGGTTAGCAGAGGGCTGATTGTTTCTCCCCGGAATGCCCGAAAAAACCTTCTTCACGATTGTCCCTGCATGGCTGGCAGGTTGTGCCATCAGCTTGTGCGCCGAGCCCACCGCATTGGACCCGCTCGTCGTGACGGGACAAAGCGAGCGGATCGACGGACAGCGCGAGGGAGACTTCGCCATTCCGCTTCCCGGCGGTCGCGGGTATCAGGAGCTGCTTCCTTCGATGCCGAATGCCCAACAGGGCACGCCGAGTTCCACCGCATTCGCACTCCGCGGGCTGGGACAGGACAATGTCATCTTCCTGGTAGGAACGCAGTCGAACACGCTCGTCAATTTCTCCAATGGCGGCGTGCCTGCCACCGCGGCCTCACTCACCTCCGTGACACCCTTGGTATGGGACGTCGACGAAGTGATCGTGGAACGCGGCCCGGTGCTCTTCGGCCGCGGGGTCAATGCGATGGGCGGCGAGATCCGCCTGGAGCCGCGCGCGCCGCAGTTCATCCATGAAGGGCGTCTCACCGGAGAGATCGCCGAATACGGCTCGTGGCGGGCCGGCCTCACGGAGAATCTGGTGCTCATCGAAGACAAGCTCGCCCTCCGCGTGAATGCGGTGGGCGAAGGCAGCAACGGAGCGGTGACCAATCTCTACGATGGCAACGAGCGCTTCGCGGAAACGCAGCGCAGCACCTTCCGCAGCCAGCTCCGCTGGCGTCCCGCCGGTGACGATCGCGCGGTCTTCGACTGGCGGGTGGATATCGACCGGGGGCGCGGCAATGCCTTCGGCCAAGCCTTCCAACCGCCCGGAGGAGACATCTACGCTCGGGTGGTGGACGTGAACACGACGGCGTCCCTGCCGGCCGATGCATGGGCCACGGTGCTCCGTGGAAGGCTCGAGCTCGATCAGGACTGGTGGATCGAAAGCGAGGCCTCGTTCTCCACCCTCGATGGCACTCACAAGACCGACTTCGACGGCTCGTCGGTGCTGGACTGGTTCTATCTCTACACCGCGGATGAAAAGCGCCTGACCGGCAGTACCCGCTTCGGGCAGGATCGCGAAGGCTTCCATTGGTTCGGCGGCATCTACGCCGAGGCCTCCGAGTATGGCATCGTCTTCGAGGGGACCGGGCTGGGCCCGGTGCCGCAGGGACGGCCCTTCCGCACGAAGACCAGCGAGGACGTCGGGATCTCGGCAGCCTTCGGTCACGCCGAGCTTGAGCTGGGCCGCGGCTTCTGGCTCACCGGTGGCCTGCGCCTCGACTACCAATCGCGCGAGCAAAGCACCGCCGCGAAGCTCGCCGGGGTGACGCGTGGCAGCGGCCGCATCGAAGGCGACTACACCGAGTGGCTTCCCGAACTCGGCACCGAGTGGCGCGGCGACGCGATCACTGCCGGCGCAAAGATCGCCCGTTCCTACCGGCCCGGCGGAGCTGCCGTGGCACCCTCGCTGGGTGTTTCCATGCCCTACGGACCCGAGCGCGGATGGGAGACGAATCTCTTCGTGGAAAAGAACTGGGAGTGCCTGCGTGCAAACGCCCGTGTCTTTTACGCGTGGCTGGATGACCAGCAGGTGCCCTACACCCCGGTCGGTGGCTTTCCCGTGGTGGACAGCTTCATCACCAACACCGCGAAATCGCAGCGCGCCGGAGCCGAGGTGGAAATGGTCTGGAAGCGCGGTGACTTCTCCGCCGGCCTGATGGCTGGCTACCTGTACGCGGAATATGACGAACTGGTCCTGAATGGCGTCAACCGCGCCGGCCAGGCTTTCCCGCTTTCCCCGGAATGGAATGCGGCGATCGGCTTGGCGTGGAAACCGCAGACCGGCTGGTTTGGCGAGACCTCGCTCAATTGGGCGGACACTTGCTACTCCCAGGCCGACTCGCCCATCGGCACCAAGCTGGAAGCCCGCCTGCTCTGGTCCGCACGCACCGGCTACCGGTGGGAGAAGGTGGAGGCCTACATTTTCGGTAGCAATCTGCTGGATGAGGAGTACGCCCTTTCCAGAAGCGACTACCGGGCTGTGGGCCTGCCGATCTCGGGGAAACTCGGGATGCCGCGGGTGATTGGCACCGGGGTGACGATGACATGGTAGGGCGGCGCGGCTCGCGCCGCCGCCAGTGGGGCCCGATTCAAATTTCTCGTGTAGAATTGCGCTATCTCTCCCCCGCGGAATTAACGCATTTCCACCCGCCGACCTGCGTTCCGGGCCGAGGCATCGTCCCAAGTTGTGGACGATCCCGACACCCTTCATGCCATGTTTCCTTCTCGCCTAGCGCCGCCCGCCTCTGATTTCTGAGTCCCATGTTTCTCGGCCTCGATTCCTCGACCCAGTCGCTTTCCGCCATCGTCATTGATCCTGCCAGCGGCACCATCGTCCGCGAGGTGTCGGTGAACTTCGGCTCCGCCCTGCCCGCCTACAAGTCGCCCAGCGGCTTCATCCCGGGCGGCAAGAACGGTGAGGTGCATGCCGATCCGCGGATGTGGATCGAGGCGCTGGACCTCGTTTTCGAGAAACTCGCCGAGGGCTTCGATCTCGGAAAAATCGAGGCGGTCGCCAGCTCCGGCCAGCAGCACGGTTCTGTCTATCTGGATAGCACCTTCGAAACCCGCGTCGGCGGTCTGACCGCATCGGAGTCCCTGGAAGGCCAGCTTTCCGGTGCGTTCACGCGTGCGACCGCACCGATCTGGATGGACACCTCCACCGGTGCCGAATGCGCGGAAATCGCGGCGGCGGTCGGAGGCAACGCCGAGGTCTGCAAGCGCTCCGGCTCCATCGCGATCGAGCGCTTCACCGGCCCGCAGATCCGCCGCTTCTTCAAGAATCACCCCGACGTTTACGACAAAACCGCGGTCATCCATCTCGTCAGTTCCTTCATCGGCTCCATCCTTGCGGGAAAGACCATCGCCATCGACCACGGCGACGGCGCGGGCATGAATCTCCTCAATCTGGAGACGCTCGATTGGGACAACGATCTGCTGGAAGCCACGGCACCCGGCCTGCGCGGGAAGCTGCCGCCCGCCGCGGCCTCCGCGACGGTTGCCGGGCCCATCTCTTCCTACTTCGTCGAGAAATACGGCATGTCTCGTACTTGCCAGGTGGTGCTTTCCACCGGGGACAATCCCTCCTCGCTCGTCGGCATGGGTGCCACTTCACCGGGCACGATCGTGATCTCGCTCGGCACCTCGGACACCTTCTTCGCCGCCATGGAAAAGCCGGTCACGGACCCGCAGGGCTTCGGCCACGTCTTCGGGAATCCGGCGGGCGGCTTCATGTCGCTGATCTGCTTCCGGAACGGGTCCCTGGCCCGGGAAGCGCTGCGCGACGAGCTCGGCCTCGATTGGTCGGCCTTCGATCGCGAGGGCTTGGCGAAAACCACCACGGGCAATGAGGGCAAGGTAATGCTCCCCTTCTACGGCCCCGAGATCACCCCGCGCCGCGATTTTGAAGCACCCGTCCGCAATTTCCCTGCGGACGAAGCGGCACCCGCCCAAGTCCGGGCACTGCTGGAAGGCCAATTCCTCAACATGCGCCTCCACAGCCAGTGGATCGGCGAAAAGGCCGAACTCATCCGCCTCACCGGGGGAGCTTCCCAGAACAACGGCATCGCCCAGCTGGTCGCGGACATCTTCCAAGCACCCGTCGAGCGCTTCGCCATCGCGAACGGCGCGGGCCTCGGTGCCGCCCTGCGCGCGGCGCATGCCTGTGGTCACGATCTCGCCGCCCTGCAGGAAAGCTTCTGCAAGCCGGCGGAAGGCTCCCGCCTTGAGCCCGCCGCGTCCACGGCCACGACCTACGGGCAAGCACTCGCCGACTACAAGGCGCTGCTTTCCGCATAGACGAGGGACGCATCCGCGCGGAGGATCGCCCCATGAAATCATCCGTGGCGATCGCGATATCGCTGGCTTGTGCGGCGCTTGGGTTCCTTGGGGGAAAACTCTCCTCAGGGTCGCAACCCGCCGCCGCCAGCCCTGATGAAAGCCGGGGAGCCGTCACCGAACAGAAGGCATCTTCCCGCGACGACAGCCGCAAGCCGTCCTCCCTGAAGTCCGGGGATAGGAAATCCGGGCATCGCCCGCGAAGCACGGTAAAGGCCCAAGGCCCCATGGCGGAGGCCCTGCAAGAGATGGTCGATCGCTTCAACAACCAGGAGGTCACCCTGCCGGACGGCAGCGAATCCGAGCTCCTGCTCTTCGACATGGCAAAGTTCGGTCAAATCATGAGCTCGATCGAAAGGGCTTCCGAAGCAGATGTCGAACAGCTCCGCGAGTTGGTGAGAACCACCGAGGAATCATCGGAGCAGGCCAATGTGCTCGAAGCGCTGGTCTCCCTGCCACTGCTCGGACGCGATATCCAGCTCCGCGGCGGACGCGCCTTGGATGCCGAAATCGACCGGGCGCTGGAAGACCCCGTGGAATCCGAAGTGGAGGAGGTGCTCCCCGCGATGATCTACAGCCTCGCGATCCAGAATCCCACCGAGGCGGAAGCATGGCTGGAAAGCTACTCGAAGCGAACCGACGTGGACGATCTCATCATCGATACCGACGAGCTGCGGGCCGCCATCGACAAGGCCAAGCAAGCCGCTAACGCATCGAAATAACGTCCAGTATCTTCACGCTTTGCCACGCGGCACGGACATCGTGCACGCGCACCATTTGAGCCCCGCGGCGCACCGCGGTTGCGATGCAGGCCACCGTGCCGGCGTCGCGTTCTCTCGGCTCCGGGATGCCCAGCACATCGCCGATCACCGTCTTCCGGCTCACCGGCACGAGCACCGGGCGATCGAAATGTTGGAGACGCTCCAGCTCCCGGAAGACCATGAGGTTGTCATCGCGCTGCTTCGCGAAATCGAGGCCCGGATCCAGCACCAGAGCCTCGCGCGGCAATCCGGCATTCACCGCCATCGCGATCTTCGCTTCGAAGAACGCTTCCATCGAGCCCATCACGTCATCCCACTTCTGATGGAAGTGCGGGACCTTCGGCTCGCCAACGGAGTGCATAATCAGCAGGGAAGCGCCCGCCGCCGCGCAAAGCCGCGCATTGCGATCGTCCGGAAGGGCTCCCATGTCGTTGACCAGCTCGACGTGGTGCGGAAGCACCGCCTCGACCACTTCGGGCCGCCAGGTGTTTGCAGAAAGAACGGGAGGCCAGAGCTGGGTCTCGTCCTTCGGCTTTGCCGACCCGATCACCTGCGGCCAGCGCTCGAGGAAACCGCGGAATCTCCGGATTTCTTCTTCGATGGCGATGGCCCCGCGATTGGTTCGCGCGCTCTCAGCCCCCACATCGATGATGTCCGCCCCGTCCCCGATCTGGCGTCTCGCCAAGTCCAAGGCGGCCTCGATTTCCAAGGTGCCATCCCCGGAAAACGAATCGTCGTTCACATTGACGATCCCCATGACCAAGGGACGGCGGGGAAAGACGATAGCGCGGGTAGGAAGCTTCCAGAGCACCGGCCGATTCAAATCGGAAATCCCGGATCGGAAACGGCAAATTCAGGCCGGGAGTGCCGCACCCGCGATTTTGCCGGATCACCCGTACGGGTAAAATCGTGCAAAAGGAGAATCCGGCGGGATGCATCGGCCTGCCGATTCCTTCCCATTTTCCCCATGGCACGTGGGAAAAGGCCCCGGACCTTCCTTCTAACGATCATTGTCGCACAAGGAAATGGGCCGGGGAACGGTACCTCATGTCACACTTGTTGGGGGAAACATACACGCTCCAACCATTTTCATCATAGCTAGTTGCGGGCTTCCGCATACGCTGCCCTCCCCAACCCATGAGTGTCACTTTTGGAGCCAGCACCTGGCTGTGGACTTCGCCCTTCTCCTCCGAACAGGGCGATCTTCTCCGCAGCATCGCAAAACTCGGATTCGATGCGGTCGAACTGCCGATCGAAGATCCGGATCTCGTCGATCCGAAAAAGATCCGTCCCATCCTGGAGGAAACCGGCCTCACTCCCTATCTCTGCGGCGCCTTCGGCCCCGGGCGGGATCTGACCAATGCGGATGCTGCCGTGCGTGCGAATACCCGCGCGTATTTGTCACGCTTGATGGATCTGGCCGAGGCGCTCGGCGTGCCCTTCATCGCCGGACCGATGTACGCCCAGGTCGGAAAAGCCCGCCAGCTTTCCCCTGAGGATCGCCAGCGTGAGTGGGACCTCGCCGCCACCGAGCTGCGCACCGTCGCCACCGAAGCCGGAAACCGCGGCCTGAAGCTGGCGATCGAGGCCATCAACCGCTTCGAGAGCGATCTGGTCAACACCACCGCCGACACCATCCGCCTCGTCCGTGCGATCGACCATCCGGCGGCGAAGGCGATGATCGATACCTTCCACATGACGATCGAGGAAGCCGACATCGGCGCGGCGATCCGCCACGCCGGCGACGACCTCATCCACGTGCAGGTGAGCGAGAACCACCGCGGCGTGACCGGCACCGGCCTCACCCCGTGGCAGGATTTCCGCGAAGCTCTCTCTGACATCGGTTACAAGGGTGCCGTGGTCATCGAATCCTTCACCCCGGACAATCGCGACCTCGCCGGTGCCGTGTGCATCTGGAAGCGCTTCACCGCCACCCAGGACGAATTTGCCTCGCGCGGCCTGGCGTTCCTCCGCGATCTCTTCGACCAACCGGCCCGCACCGCCGCCGAAGCACGGCTGGCCAGCGCCCTCTGATCGGGATTTCCTTTCCCCCATCGGATTTCTCCTCTTTTATCCGTTCTTTCTCATCCCATGAGTGACATCAACATCGCCATCGTAGGCCTCGGCTTCGGAGCCGAATTCATCCCGATCTATCAGCGCCTGAAGGGCGTGAACATGTACGCCATCTGCCAGCGGACCCAGTCGAAGCTGGACGAAGTGGGCGACAAGTTCGGCATCGCCAAGCGTTACACCTCCTACGACGACCTCCTGGCCGACCCGGACGTTCACGCGGTCCACATCAACTCGCCAATCCCCGACCACGGCCAGCAATCCATCAAGGCGCTGAAGGCCGGCAAGCACGTCGCCTGCACCGTGCCGATGGCCACCAGCCTCGATGAGTGCAAGCAGATCGTCGACCTCTGCAAGGAGACCGGCCTGAAGTACATGATGATGGAAACCGTGGTCTATGCCCGCGAGTTCCTCTTCATGAAGGAGCTCTACGAGAAGGGCGAACTCGGCAAGGTCCAGTTCCTGCGCGCCACGCACCAGCAGGACATGGAAGGATGGCCCGGCTACTGGCCCGGCCTGCCGCCGATGTACTACGCCACCCACTGCGTGGGCCCGATCCTCGGCCTCATGGGCAGCCAAGCGGAATACGTTTCCTGCTTCGGCTCCGGCACCATCGCCGAAGAGATGCACGCCTGCTACGGCTCGCCCTTCGCGATCGAGACCTGCCACATCAAGATGAAGGACAGCGATCTTTCCGCCCAGGTGGTCCGCTCGCTCTTCGACGTCGCCCGCCAGTATCGCGAATCCTTCGAAGTCTACGGCACGAAGAAGTCCGTCGAGTGGCCGCTGATCGAGCACGATCCGCTCGTCATCCACACCGCCAAGAAGCCGGAACCGGAGATCCCGGAAGAAGTGAAGTGCCCGGACTTCGCGCACTACCTCCCCGAAGAGATCCAGGCCTTCACCACCGGCGGCGTTTACGGCGGCGAGACCGGCGAGGAGCACCTTTCCTTCGTCCAAGGCTCCGGCCACGGCGGCAGCCACCCGCACCTCGTCCACCAGTTCGTGAAGATGCTCCAGACCGGCACAGATTCCTATCCGAACGCCATCCAGAGCGCGAACATCACCTGCACCGGCATCCTCGCCCACGACTCCGCCCTGAAAGGCGGCGAGATCGTGAAGCTGCCGGAGTGGACGCTGAGCTGAAAGCTTTCCTGCTGAATCCGCATCAAAGAGAGGCACTCCGGCAACGGGGTGCCTTTTCTTATTTCGGCATTCCTCCGAAATGGGCACGGATCCCGGCGAGACAGCGTTCAGGATCATTCCGCCACTCGTGGATGCCCACGGGGGCCATCCTTAGTCCCGCCCTTTGCAGCAGGAGTTGATCGCGCAAGGCCACTTTTTCACCGACCCTCCCCCGCTGACCTACCAGATCGATCGCAAGCCAACCCTTTCCTGGCGAAGAGACCAGCAGATCCAAAGGGACACCTCCAACCGAGCGGCCGCTCTCGCATTCGAATCCTTCGAGCCGCAGCGCGGCAGCCAGCTCCGCAACCCACCGGCACGCGGGATCGTCCAGCGGCAGACGATGATCCTGCTCCAGCGACGCCAGCCACCCTGCAAGCAGGGAGTTCGCGGGAAGCTCTTCCCGATCGATCGAATGGAATACCACGATGTGGTCCCGCGCACGGGTGATGGACACGTTGAACACGTCCTCCCGCTCCAGGAACCTCCGCGCTCCGGCAGGGCACTCGCGGGAGACAGCCAGCGACACGATCATGACATCCCGCTCGTCGCCTTGGAAGCCATGCGCCGTGGACGCGATAAGCCCGTGATCCCGCACAAGTTTGCTGAATATCTCACGACCGAGCTGACCTTCCACCACGCTTTCGAAGGCATCCACTTGGGCACGGAACGGTGACAGGAATCCGATACTTCGTTTCTCGCCCGCATTTCCCTGCCCGATGTACCAGGTCTTGAGAAAGTCCGCCACCCCTTCGAGTTCGGGGCGGTTCACTCCTCCTTCATCGCGACTGCCCCCTACCTGTCGCAAGCTCGCGGCCGGCATGCTCGCTCCGTTGTCGGGCATCTCCCGCATCAGGCGCAGGCGCTTGCGGTAGAAGGCGGTATTGCTGAAGGCAATCAACTCAGGCCGCGAACGGAAATGCTCGGAGAGAAAATGGACCGCATCGGTCACTTCCAATGCGGCATCGATCAGCGAGACACTGCGGAAGTGATAACGGTCCCTGAGCGGTTTCGGGATACCATTGCGCTCGGCCAAGTCCGCGAGACGGTGATTGGGAAGGAACGAGACGTGTCTCAATTGCTTCGGATCTCCGGCGATCAGCACGCGTTTCCCCCGGTGGAGGGCGGGAATCGCCGAGGCAAGATCGCACTGGCTGGCCTCATCGATCATCACGAGAGGGAACAAGCCTGTTTGCAGGGGAAGCACGCGATGCACATCATCCGATTCCACGACCCAGATCGGAAAGAGCGAAAGCAGCAAGCTGGGATCAATCCCCGCAATGTCACGTTCCCACGCCCCGCTGGTGCGGCGCTTCAAGGCATTGCGGTATCGTCGCAGCCCTTTCCGCGCTTCCTTGTCCTTCAAGATCTCCGCGAGCCGCTTGGAGTGCTCTTTGATCAAGCTGGCCTTTGCGTCCCGGACCCGTTCCTGCTGACGTGCCGCAAGTTGAGTGGCCATCTCCATCAGCAAAGGCGAAGCGGAGTCCTGCTTCTCCAGCCACTGCCCGAGCCGGTGCCACCATCTCGGATTCCCCACCGGGTCAAACCACTTCCCCCGTCGCGAGGCGGCGCCGAGCTGGGATTCGAACTCGCGGGTTTCCTCATTCAGGATCTTCAAGGTCCGGCGTAGATCTCCCCGACCATCGGCTTGCTCTTCGGAAAAGGCGCCGGAGAGCATCAAGTCGATATGATCCCTCAGCTTTCGCACCGCCTGTTTGCTGCCGGTGCGCAGGGTGAGCGCCGCATCTCCGGCAAGCCGATCGATGCTGTTTTCCATCACGTCTGCGGCCTTGCTGCTCCGGCACACCACGAGCACCGCTTCTCCCCTTGCCGCATGCTCGATCGCGGCGGCGGCCAGAGTGAAGGTCTTCCCGGTTCCCGGCGGACCATGACAGACGGTGACCTCCTGTGCGGCGGCGTCCCGCACCAGCGACTCCTGCGCCATCGATAGCACCGCGGGAACGCATTCAACCCGGCACTTCCCCCGTCGGAGGGGAGACCGCTTCGCGGACGAGCAGCCGCCAAACAATGCTTGGAGAACCGGGCCCGGAGACCCGATGCGGGATATCTCGTCCAGCACGCCCCGCACGTTCGGGGATCGTTCGGCAAGCAGCAGCGCGCTTGCAGCATGAAGTTTCAATCTCGGGGATTCCGAAGCTTCCTTCAGGGCAGCCGTTTTGGTGAGAACATCCGTCAGCACCTCCGCCTGCATGTCTGGCACGGCGCTCTGGATTGCCCTTGCCGCCGTGGCGACCGCAGCTCCCGCGTCGATTACCGCATCGAGGCGCGGGGTCCACTCGGCTTCCCAACCTTCGGAGAGGCCGAGCAATTCGATCACCACCGGATTGAACCTCCAATCGCGCGATTCGACCTCAAAGGTCCCGCCACTAAGAGTGGCTTCGTCCACCGGAAAAAGGAGCACGGGCGCCAGCAGGGAGCGGCCGGCGACCACTCCGGTGAGGAAAAGCGTTCCGAAATGAAAGCCGCACTCTCTGCGGTAGAGAGCAGCCCGGTCGGCCAGCTCCGTCGCCTTGGATGGAGGCAAGTCAACCAGCCATGTCGGCTGGCCGGTGGTGCGATCCTCGCCTTCGAGGAAATGCCGCGCCTTCACGGATTTGGCGAAAGCATGGGTAATCCCTCTTCCTGACCGCTCTTCCGCCAGGCAATCCCTCAGCCAACGGACGATGGATGCCGTGTCCTGTCCTTTACCCGACTCGCTCTCCGGCATGGCCCCATCTTGAAAACCGGAATGCCCAACGCGAGGCAATCCCGAGGGAAGCCGGCTTTTCTTGTGCCGGGTCTACGAGCTTCACCAAGCGGCAATCATTTCTGATCTCGCTTGCAGCCGTGTTGGTACTGTCGGCAGGCGTCGCCAAAGGCAGTGAAGAGTTTCGCCGAGACGGGATTCTCCGCAGCTTGCCATTCGGGATGCCATTGCACGGCCAGATTGAAACCTTTGCCGGCCGGGTCGGTGAACGCTTCGACCAGACCATCCATCGCCAGAGCTTCCGCCTGAAGTCCGTCGCCGAGCCGCTTTACGCCTTGGCCATGGACGGAGTTCACCACGATCTCGGAGACCCCGAGAAGGGACTCAAGCAGTCCGCCGCTCATGATTTTAACAGGGTGAACGGGTCCGTAGCGGCAAGCCAGGCTTTCATTCTCCCCGGGCTGGTGATTGGCCATTCCGGCGACCTCGTGAACGGCCTGATGCAGGCTGCCCCCGAGCGCGACATTCATCTCTTGAAATCCCCGGCAGATCCCCAGGACGGGCACGCCACGCTCGATCGCACGGGGAATCATCGCCAAGGTCCACGCATCCCGTTCGCGATCCTGCGGCAGCGCTTCATCCCGGACGGGCTCGCCGTAGTAGGAGGCATGGACATTCGAGGGGGAACCCGTGAAGAGCACGCCATCCGCAAGGTCGAGGAGTTCGTCCACCTCGCCAGCCCCCGGGCCCGGCACGAGCAAAACCTGGCAGCCCGCAAAGCGCAGCGCCTCCACGTAGCGACGGCGGGTGATGTAAGAGGAATGACCGTCGACTTCTTGGGCACATGTGGCCACGAGAACGATCGGACGGGGCGAGGATGCGGAAGACTCCATGGGATCTGACCAGCGGTAAACGGTTCCACCTTCCCTACCCCGGAGCAACGCGGAACCAAAGATTTCCGCCTCCAAGATTGGGAGCAGCACCCCGGGAAATGGAGATCTTCGTCCATTTTTCGGGAATAAGAAGCCGGGGCTCTCCAACAGCTTTCCATTTGTGCCCGCGGCGGACTTGCCTATGGTCGCCTTTGCTATGAATGCCCCTCATTTCGACCGCCGTTCGTTCGTGAAGCTCTCCATTGCCGCCGGAGCGGTTAGCGTCGCGCCTGTCGCGCTGGCTCAGGAGAAGGGTGCCTTCACCCTCCCGGAGCTGCCCTACAAGCCGGATTCGCTCGCTCCGCACATCGATGCGAAGACGATGGAGATCCACCATGGCAAGCACCACGCGGCCTACATCAACAATCTCAACACCGCCGTGGCGGCGAACGCCTCCCTCAAGGACAAGTCGCTGGAGGAGATCGTGACCACCCTGCCTTCCGTGAAGGATGAAGCGCTGCGCACGACCTTACGCAATAATGCGGGCGGCCACTGGAACCACTCGGTTTTCTGGGAGATGCTGGCACCCGCCGGCAGCGGCGGTGCCCCGAGCGATGAACTGGTCGCCGCAATCAAGGCCGCCTTCAAGACGACGGACGACTTCAAAAAGGCCTTTGGCGAGGCGGCCACGAAGCGCTTCGGCTCCGGCTGGGCATGGCTGATCGTGCAGGACAAGAAGCTCAAGATCGTCAGCACGGCGAATCAGGATAACCCCTTGATGGAGGGCATCGTGCCGGATTCGGATCTCGGCACCCCGATCCTCGGCCTCGATGTCTGGGAGCACGCCTACTACCTCAACTACCAGAATCGCCGCCCCGACTACATCGCCGCCTGGTGGAACGTGGTGAACTGGAAGGACGTCAATGCGCGCTTCGGGAAGGCCTGAACTCCTTCCGGTCCATTTCTTTCCTGGCAAGCCCCGCAGGCAGCGATGCCTCCGGGGTTTTTCATGCCCTTGGCCCTGGGTTCCTGGACGAGGCATGATCGGGGTCCACCCGACCCCTTCGCCTCCGAACCCGGCCTCCCTCATCATCGGTGCCCGGATGATGAACCATTTCTCCCCCAGTATTCCCGCCCTCCTCGCCCCGATCCCCGCAAACGGGCGAATTCTCAAAACGCTGAAATCCGCGACTTCTGCGACTTCGCTGCCCCAATGCCTCTCCGCGTTCGCCTCCGCGGTTCGTTCCCCCCACCGCGAAAAAATCTCCAGTGATCCCACAAATTTTTGTCCGCTTTCCCAATCTGGCAGACAGATCCTTTCAGAACATGCCGGAAAATGGTCCATCTGATGCCGAACTGCTCGCCGGGTGGGTAATCCACCGTCGCGAGACGGCGTTCCACGCTCTCGTGGCACGCTATGCCGGGCTGGTCCATCAGGCCGGCCTGCGCACCACCGGCGATGAGTCGCTGGCGGCGGAAGCCTCCCAATTGACCTTCATCACTCTGGCCCGGAAGGCGAAATCGCTCGCCTCCCGGACCTCTCTCGCGGGCTGGCTGCACGTTACCGCCGTCATGCAGGCGAAAAACCTCCTCCGCCAACGGCTCCGCGAAACCCGCAAACGCGAACTCCTGCGCACGCATATGGAAACCGATCTCCGCGGCTCCCCGGTCGATACTTGGCGGCGCATGCAGCCGGTGCTCGATGAAGCGCTTGCCGCCCTTTCTTCAAAAGACCGCGAAACACTCCTGCTGCGATTCTACCGCTCCCTCAGCGTCCGCGAGATCGCCGCCGCGCTCGGCATCGCCACGGATGCGGCGCAGAAGCGGCTGGACCGCGCCACCGAGCGGCTGCGCCACCAGCTTGCCCGCCGCGGTTGCCAGGTCGGCAGCTCGCTGGGAGCGGTGATGCTCGCCGGTTTCAGCACGGATGCCCAAGCCGCCGTCCCGTCCTCCTCGGTTCTCGCATCAAAGGCCATCGCCGCTGCCAGTGGCAGCGCGGCGACCACACTTACCACCATCGGAATCATCGTCATGACCAAGAAAGCCGCCATTTCCGCCGGAGTCGCCGTGCTGCTCGCCGGGGCCGGAGCCGTCGCCCTGATCAATCGCAAGGATGATCCCGCCGCCAGAGCAACCCACACCACCGGGTCGCAGCAGTCGACTTCCCCCTCCTCCGGCCTCGCCCCGGTGGAAGCCTCCGCCGAGAAGTCCACCCGCACCAAGCCCCGCGACCCCGCTGCCAATCCGGAATTCATCGCCAAGTACGGCGATGCCCGGACCAATCTCTCGAAGCACGTCGCCACCAACCTCATCAGTCTCCTGGAAGACGCCGTCGTCATGGGCGAAATGGTCACCTCCGGCGAAGCGGGCAATGCCTTCGGCGGACCCCGAAACGGCCTGCGGATGGGCCTGGGTGGCCGCTTGAGCGACGACCTGAATCTCACCGACGAGCAGCAGGAAAAGGCTGCGGCCGTCTATCGCGAATTCCAGAAACGCGAGATCGTGAAGTCGAAGGAATCCATCGAGAAGCTCAAGAAGGATCCCACGGCGATCATGCAATTGATGCTCGCGAGCGACGCTCACTCGCGCGGGGAAATGACCCAGGAAGAGTATGACCAACTCCAGGCCTCGAATGCCGAATCCCTCAAGGGAACCATCAATCCGCTCGACCGCGAAAACTTCCGCGGTGGCCAACCGATGAACGATGCGGCCTTCCGCAGCGAGTTCCAAGCGATCCTCGATCCCGCCCAGGCGGAAACCTTCAACGCCGCCGCCACCGAGCAGCAGGCGAAGGCCGACGAAGACCGGAGCCTGAATACCCTGCCCTCTATGGATCTGGAGAAAATGGATCAAACGGTGACTTCCGCGAAGAAGATGACCACCGGCCTGAAAAGCATGATGGAAGGCATGGGCGGCCTCCAGGATCTCGGCCCGATCATGGAGCAGCAGCGCAAGGCAAGGGAGGCCCAGCGCGCCGCCTCGGCACCGGAAGCCACGCCCTCCGAATAATTTCCCCTCCCTGACTCAGAAGCCGCGCCTGGAGAGACTCATCATCTCTCCGGGTGCGGCTTCGCTTCGTTGGCAGGCCAGCCTCCTCACCTGATCAGAACTCGCCCCGGAACGAGCACCGTGCCGTCGGGGTTTCGTAGATGACGATTTCCGCCAGGCCGGGGAGCTGGGGGGCCAGTTTCTTCCAGAACCAGCCGGCCATGCGCTCGATGGTGGGGCTTTCGAGGCCTTCGATGTCATTGAGGTAGCCGTGATCCATTTGGTCGATCAGCGGCTTCATGGCTTCGGAGATGCGCTTGTGGTCGTAGACCCAGCCGATGGTTTCATCGACCTCACCCTCAATGGAGATCTCCACCTTGAAGCTGTGGCCGTGCATTTGGCGGCACTTGTGGCCCTCCGGCAGGCTGGGGAGGGTGTGGGCGGCTTCAAAGCGGAAGTCTTTGGTCAGGCGGGCGCGCATTTGTGGGGAAATCACTAATCACGAATCCTCCAATCATCAATCAAAGTGCGCTGCGCGGGTAGAATGAAGGGTCTCGCCGGTCCAAAGGCCACGGAAAGGGGACCACTGCTACCTTGCCGCATGAGGCATTCAGGGTTGGACCACGGGGCGTTCCCGGTTCACTCTCGTGGCCGCATGCCGGATTCCCGACCTGTCGTTCTCATTCCCAGTTACAATACCGGCCCGATTCTGCCGACCACGGTGGCGGCAGCGCTGGCCATGGACGTGCCGGTCCGGGTGGTAATCGACGGCTCCACGGACGGCTCCCCTGCCCTTTTGGCCCCGCTGGAATCCCATCCCCAGCTGCGGGTCGTGCATCTCGAAAAGAATGCCGGCAAGGGCTCGGCCGTCCTTCACGGGACGAGGGCGGCGCTGGCGGAGGGCTTTACCCACGTCCTGTGCATGGATGCAGACGGCCAGCACCCCGCGGACCTGATCCCCCGCTATTTCGGCTACTCCGCCATGTATCCGGAGGCCGCGGTTTTCGGCCGTCCGGTCTTCGATGCCTCCGCGCCGGCCATCCGGGTCAATGGCCGCAAAGTCTCGAATTTCTGGGCAAATCTCGAAACGCTCGGCTGGGGAATCGATGACTCGCTCTTCGGGATGCGGCTTTACCCGGCGAAGGAACTGGTGGAGGTCTTCGAAAGCACCTGCTTCGCGCGGCGCTTCGATTTCGATCCGGAGGTGGCCGTGCGCCTGGCATGGCGCGCGGTGCCGATTCTCAACCTGCCCACCCCGGTCCGCTACCTCAGCCGCGAGGAGGGCGGCGTTTCACAATTCCGCTATCTGCGGGACAATGTCCTGCTGACCTGGATGCATACCCGGCTTTTCATCGGGTTCCTCGCCCGGCTCCCTTGGCTTGCCCTGCGCGGTGAAAATCCGCTTCTTTCCCTCAGCCCGCCCGCATCGTGACCGCCCATCTTCCGAGAAAACTCGCCGCGCCCTTTCCCCATATCTGGGACCGCACCTACGTGTCCTCGAAGGTGAAGACGGATCCGCTCTACGGCGCGGTGTACGATGAACTCCATGCTTCGGAGCTGCCGTTGCTCGATCTCGGCTGCGGGCTCGGCCTCCTCGCCTTCTACCTCCGCGAGCGCGGTTTGGGCTTTCCGATCCGCGGGCTCGACTACGACCTGCGGAAAATCGAATCCGCCAAGCGCGTTGCTTCCTCGCTTTCGCACGACGAGCTTTCCTTTTCCACGCACGACGCCCGCGAAGGCCTGCCCGAGCACGTCGGAAATGTGAGCATTCTCGATATCCTCCAGTTTTTCACGCCGCCGGAACAGGAAACCTTGCTCGGCCTTGCCGCGGCACGCGTCGCGCCGGGCGGAAAGCTCGTGATCCGCTCCGGCCTGCGGGATGAATCGTGGCGCTTCAAGGTAACCGTCGCAGGGGACATCCTGGCAAAGGCAAGCTTTTGGATGAAGGCTGCTCCGACCCACTACCCGACCTCCGAAGATTTCGAGCGCATCCTCTCGCCACATGGCAAGGTGCGAATCATCCCGCTTTGGGGTGGCACGCCATTCAACAATCACTTGATCGTGCTGGAGAGCGCACGCTGAGCCTCACGCGGCTTCCGAGCTTCCTCGCGGCTTTTTGGAAGCCACCGTTTCCAGCACCGATGCGGTCACGACTTCCGCGATGGGCGTGGCTTCGTGCAGCAGCAGAATATCGCCATCCCGGACATCCTTTGTAAGGCAGCTGACAATTCCGGGAACATCGCTGCGGATGGTATCATAGGCTCGCTTCCTCCAACCCATCAGCTCCAGTCCCAGTTCTTTGAGAATGGGGTGGGTGAACCAATTCCGATGCCCCGCTGGCGCACGGAACCAGCGCGGCTTGATGCCGGTAACTTCCTCGATCGCGCGGCTGCAATCGGCGATCTCGCGGCGGGTCCGCATCGAACCGGCGCCCCAGAAGAAACCCACCGGATGAGTCATCGTATGGTTCCCCAGTTCATGCCCGCGCCTCACGATCTCACGCGCCAACTCCGGGAAACGTCGTACTTTCTCGCCGATGACAAAGAACACCGCCTTCTGCCCGTGGGTATCCAGCAGGTCCAGGATGACAGGCGTGTCAGCAGGGTCAGGGCCATCGTCAAAGGTCAGCAGGACTCCCTCCCCCTCCATGCGGGATACGACCGGCCCGAAGATGCGGGCATTTGGTAAAAAGGTTCCGCAGGCCCACAGAGCCCCGATCCCGAATAGGAAGCCAACGCCCCACAGCCAGCCTTCCGTCCAACACAAGACCGCCGCAGGTATGTGAACTAGCAACCACAGCAGCCAGCGGAAGCCAGTGGTGCAGCAAGCGGACAAGGTCATCAGCTTCTGCCAAGCGAGACACACGCCACCGGCGACATTCAGGCCTAAAAATCCGATCCAAAGGTGCGCGATCCATTCGACGCTGCTGCCAGACATGCAGAACAGCTGCCAGAGCGCCCATATGGAAATCAGCAAACACCAGCGCCACCACTGGGCAGCGGAAGTGCTGCCACCGACAACAAAGGTCACCACGTGCAGCAACACGAACAGGACGGGCACCACACCAGTCCATGCCAGCCACGACCCGCCTATCCGCCACAAGCCATCAAACACGGCCGCGCCACTCACCAAGGGCACCAGCACGGAAAGAACACGCCACTCAAGGCGGTGATAGCCCTCCCCGCCTGCCCTGCGGCTCGCTTCACCTGTTAGTCCCGGGTTGCCACCGAAGACCTTGAAAAATGGGGTCACCGCGCGATTTCCCCGCGTCCTTTCCGGAAGCCGCGGCCCGATCATGCCGACCTCCCTTCCCTTCGCAGCACCGGCTCGAACACGAACCACTGCTTCCAATGCTCTTTTACGCCGCCGAGGATCGCCCCCGCCCAGACGGGCGTGGCGGAGTCTTCTCCACGACCGCGAACCCGCGGGGGCAGCTCCAGCGGGGCATGTACCTGCACGCGGTAGCGCCGCCAGCCATCGCGGACGATGAAGAGAGGAAAGCACACCGCTCCGGTAATCCGCGCCAGGACGAGCGGTCCACGCGGCAGGCGCATCATCAATCCCGGCTCCACCTCCGTCTCCATGGGAGAAACCTCGAAGATCACGCGATCCCCCTGCACCGCCACGATGTCTCCCTGCTGCAGATAGCGGGCAAGCTCCACGCCCAGCATCTCGCCGCCGTTGTTGAAGCAGGTGCGGAAATAGGGATTCAGACGTTCCTTCTCCGTAATCTCCGCCTCGCGGATTGCCTGCATCTCCGGTTCGCGTTCCGGAGCGCGCACCGCATAAATCGTGCGTCCGAATTTCGAAGAGAACAGCGGTGCTGCCATGTCGTAGTTCCCCATGTGTGCCGTGAGGATCAGGCTGCCCTCCTTCCGCGAGCGGAGATCTTCGAAGTGATCGAGGCCCTCGATGACCCAATCGACATTGCCCGTGCCGGTCTCGCACCGCATCGCGTCGACATAGGTGAGGGCAAAATTGAAGAACACCCGGTAGGCACCAGCCGTGGCCCGAAGGCGGGACCAAGAGGGAAACAAGGCACGCAAGTTCCCCGCCACCGCCTGCCGCTGCGCTCGTGCCATGAGAAAGAAGAGCAAGGTCCACGGGGGAATCAGCACGGGCTCCAGGAACCACGGCGTCACCTTCAGGCCGCGCATGAGGAGGCGGGTCGGCAGATCGCCGAAGACCCCGATCCGCCGCCACCGGCTGTGCTTGTTCTCCTTTTCCGCCAAGGCCCGGCGAGCAAAGCGGCCGATGGGCACGCGGGCAAGCTCGCTCGCATGTCGCTTCGTCCACCTGCCTGCATCCACTCCCACGGAAAACCGGACACCCTTGCGCACAAATCCGCTTTTTTTCGTTCGATTGGAGATATTCACATCCGTAAAGATTGCCTCAAATCCTTGTGAAACTCCTCAAGCTCTTCCTCGCTCTCGGCATCACCGGCACCGCTTCGGCACGGCCGGCCTTGGAAAAACCGAATGTTATCGTGGTGCTCCTCGACGACTGCGGCTACGGCGATTTCTCCCACACCGGCAACCCCACGATCCAGACCCCCAACGTTTCCCGCATGGTGAATGAAGGGGCGAATTTCCCCCAATTCTATAGTGCCTCCGCGGCTTGCACCCATTCGCGCTATGGCCTGCTCACCGGCCGGCATCCCTTGCGATCCGGCCTCCGTCAATGGGCAATCGGCCCGGAAGTAAAACGCCACATCCACCTGAAGGAGACGACCCTCGCCGAGGGACTGAAGGAGCAGGGATACGCCACTGCCATCTTCGGCAAGTGGCATCTGGGCACGCCGAATCAGGCGAACGGCCGCACCGCTGATGCCCTTCCGCTCGCGCATGGCTTTGATCGCTGGCTCGGGACGAACGTCTCCAATGACTACGAAACGGGCGCCGATCTCATCCAGGGGCCGTCCCCAAGAAGAGATCCAGCTCCCGGCTACGAGACCCTCGAAAAGAACATCGCCCTGAACGTGCCGGTGCAAGAAAGCCTGACCCGGCGCTATGCCGATGCCGCGGTCGATTTCATCCGGCAGAAAAAGGACGCACCTTTCTTCATCTATCTGGCTCCAAACATGCCCCATCTCCCCGTGCATGCGTCGGACGAGTTCAAGGGCAAGTCCCGGCGGGGGCTGTATGGCGATTGCCTCCAGGAGATCGATCATCACATCGGCCGGATCAGGGCGGCCTTACAAGAAGCAGGCATCGAGAAGAACACGCTGGTGATCCTTACCTCCGACAACGGCCCCTGGATCCAGTTCCAGGATACCGCCAAGCATCCCCGCTATGGTGAAGCGCGGCTCCTGGTGGGTTCATCCGGCCCTTTCCGCGATGGGAAAGGCTCGAACTGGGAGGGCGGTCAACGTGAACCGGGGGTGTGGTGCTGGCCTGGCACCATCCCGCCGGGAAAGGTGGTTCCGGATCCCGCCTCCACCCTCGACGTGCTCCCTACCGTCTTCGCCCTCGCCGGGGCAGAGATTCCGCAAGACCGCACTCTGGATGGGCGGGACATCCGCGTCCTGCTGGGAATCCACTCACTGCAGGGACTCGTGCGGGATTTCACGCTGATCTATGCAGACAGCAAGGAGATCAATGCCGCCCGCTTCGGTCAGTGGAAGATTCACACGCGGCTGATTTCGCACCTCGATACCAAATACGGCTTCTCGGCATCGGAGGAAAAGCCGCTGCTCTTCCAAGTGGAGCAGGACTTCGCTGAACGGATCGATTGCACTCAGGAGCACCCGGAGAAGGTGAAGAAGGGAAAAGCGGTGATCGTGGCATTCAAGGATTCGCTGGCAAAGGAGGTCAGCTTCTGGGACGAGAAGGGACGGTGAACGGACCCACCCGAATTTGATGTCCCAAATTGTTTCACGCTTTCTTGCAATCATCATGGAACCGGAGGTAGGTTTTAGGCAAACCCTTGAAATCCATGTCTGAAAATCCTCCCCGTCGCCCACGGATTCTGGTGGTCACTCCCGAAATCACCTACCTGCCCGAGGGCATGGGCAACCTCGCCCAGCGCATGTGTGCGAAAGCCGGGGGCCTCGCCGATGTCTCGGCGTCTCTCGTCAAAGCCCTCTATGACCAAGGAGCCGATGTCCATGTCGCCTTGCCAAACTACCGGCGGATGTTCCACCTCGATGTCGCCAGCGTCTTCGACAATGAGTTCCAAAAGGTCAGCCGTACCTTGCCGGAGCAGCGCATCCACCTGGCACAGGATCGTGTCTTCTACCACCGTTCCAGCGTGTATGGGGCTGAGAATCACCTCATTGCCCTCGCCTTCCAGCGGGAGGTGATCAATCACACGATCCCGCAGGTGCGTCCGGATCTGATCCATTGCAACGACTGGATGACCGGACTTATCCCCGCGGTGGCCCGCAGACATGGCATCCCCTCGCTCTTCACCGTCCACAATATCCACTCCGAGCATCTGACCTTGGCGCAGATCGAGGATCGCGGGATCGATGCCGCGGATTTCTGGCAGTACCTCTTTTACCGCCGGTCACCCTGGAACTACGAGGAAAGCCGTAGCACGAATCCGGTGGACCTCTTGACCAGCGGCATTTTCGCCGCCGACCACGTGAACACGGTGAGCCCCACCTTCCTGGAAGAGATCGTCGGCGGCGGCCACTCCTTCATTCCGGATGCGATCCGCAACGAGCTGCGCGGCAAGAAGCACTCCGACTGCGCCACCGGGATTCTGAATGCGCCGGATGCGGTCTTTGATCCCGCCACCGATCCCTATTTGACCAGCCATTACGGTCCGAGCGATCTCGTGAAGGGCAAGCTGGCCAACAAGCTTGAATTGCAGGAGCGGCTCGGTCTGGTCGGCGACCCCGATGTGCCCCTCTTCTTCTGGCCATCCCGCCTCGATCCCGTGCAGAAGGGCTGCCAATTGCTCACCGAGATCCTTCACGACGTCGTAACGAAGAATCACATGCAGGTCGCGGTGATCGCGAGCGGCTCTTACCAGAAACATTTCGAGGATATCGTGAGGATGCACGGTCTCTACGACCGCGTGGCGGTGCGGGACTTCGATGAAAAGCTTTCCCACCTCGGTTATGCGGCGAGCGACTTCATCTTCATGCCCTCGTCCTTCGAGCCCTGCGGCCTTCCGCAGATGATCGCGCCAAAGTATGGCAGCCTCACCATTGCCCACGATACCGGTGGCCTGCACGATACCGTGGAACCGCTCGATGCCGCCGCGGGCACCGGCAATGGCTTCCTCTTCCAGCACTTCAATGCCGACGGATTGCACTGGGCGATCGGCGAGGCGCTGCGTTTCCACGGGCTGCCCGTGGAGGAACGCACGAAGCAACTTGCGCGGGTGATGCGCGAATCCGCCGCGCGCTTCAATCATGAGACCACCGCCGCGGACTACATCCGCCGCTACGAGCAGATGCTCCAGACCCCCGTGACTGCATGAACCGCCGGGACTTTCTCGGCTGCGCTACGGCAGCAGCAGTCCTTCCCCGCTTGGACGCGGCAGAGGAAGCCGAGCCATTACTCCGCTTCGGCCTGATCGCGGATGCCCAGTACGCGGATGCAGACGCCGAAGGAGAACGCCACTACCGATCGACGCCTGAAAAGCTCAAGCGGGCTGCGGAGATCCTTGTTGGCGCGAAGCCCGCGTTCACCCTCCATCTCGGAGACTTCATCGACCGGGATTTCAAGTCCTTCGACACGATGCTGCCGCTGTTGAAAGGCCTCGGCCATTCGGTCCATCATTTGCTGGGAAACCACGACTACTCGGTCGCCGATTCGGAGAAAGCGCGCGTCGTTTCGGCCCTCGGCATGCCACATGACTACTATACCTTTCGTAGCAGTTCGGTCCGCTTCGTCATGCTGGATACAAATGATCTCTCGATCTACCGCCATCCGGCAGGTTCACCCGGCAATGAAGAGGCAAAGCAGATCCTGGACCGGCTGAAAGCGGACAAGGAACCCGGGGCCGCGCCATGGAACGGTGGGATCTCCAAAGCCCAGCTCGACTGGCTGGAACGCGAACTCTCCGCAGCGGATGCCGCAATGGAGTCCGTCATCGTCTGCGGCCATCATCCCCTGCTTCCGGCGGACATGCATCAGGCGTGGAAGGCGGGAGAAGTCACTGCGATCATCGGCAAGCATCCCTGCGTCCGGGCCTACTTCAATGGCCACAACCATGCCGGAGGCTATGTGGAGCGGGAGGGAGTTCCTTACGTCACCTTCCGCTCGATGCTTCACCAGCCGGAGATCACGGCTTACTCGCTCGTGGAAGTCTATCCCGACCGCATCGTCGTGACGGGTTACGGCCGCGAGGAATCCCGGATTCTGCGCGGCTGATCGCGTGGATTTTATGCTCATTTCCCAACCCGTGCTGCCAATTTCGCCACTGGGAATGGAATCGGTGGCGCATCCGACAAGCTTCATCCCGAATGGTGCGTATTCCGGACTGATCCATGAGCATCGCCCTTCCTACCACCCGATTCCTGCTGATCGCCCTCTCGGCCATTTCGCTCGCGAAGGGAGAAGAGCGGCCGCGGCTCCAGATTCTGAATGGCAGCAAGCAGGCCCTCGATCTCTTCTGGCTGAAGTCGGATACCGAGCGGGTTCCGAACGGGTCCGTCGCACCGGGAAAGGACATGATTTTCACGACCAGCCTGGGGCATCGCTTTCTCATGGTCGGTCGCGATGACAAGAAAGAGGCGACTGTCACTGCCAAGGTCCCGGTCCAAGGCTTTCGCTTCGATCCCGAGGGACAGGATGGCATCCCATCCTTCTACACCCAGGTGGTTCGCCTCCGCGGCCTCCCCATTGTCGCCTCGGCAAAGGTGAATCCCTATGCCTTGAAGGAGGCCTCTTTCATCTGCGACCTCATGCTCGCCAAGCGACCGGACGTGCTGCAGGCGATGGTCGATAGCGGCGCGTGCCTCTGCATTATGGCGCACAACGAATACACCACCGATCTCCCGGAGTTCGTCCAAATGTCTGATGAAACGATGCATGGTTTCGAGAAATTCTCAGGCAAGGATTACTGGGATGCTCGCGCCCGCGGCACCGGAGGCAGTCCCGCCGATCCCTATTGCACCTGTGCGGAAGAGAACGTCCTCGGCTATCCGGGAGATCCCTACGAAAAGGAGTGCATCCTCATTCATGAATTCGCGCACAATATCCACCTGCGCGGTCTGATGAATGTGGATCCTACCTTCGACACGCGCCTGCAAAGCACCTACGAGGCAGCGATGAAGGCCGGCCTGTGGAAGGGCAAGTATGCCAGCGTGAACCGTCACGAATACTTTGCAGAAGGAGTGCAATCCTGGTTCGACAACAACCGCGAGAACGATAGTGATCACAATCACGTCAACACCCGTGCCGAGCTGCTGGAACACGATCCCAGCCTTGCCGCCCTGTGTCGCGAGGTGTTCGGGGATACCGAGGTGAAATACACGAAGCCCGCCACCCGCCTCATCGGCCACATGGAAGGTTACGATCCCGCAAAAGCGCCGACCTTTGTCTGGCCCGAGCGTCTGAGGGCGGTGAAACAAGCCATCAAAGAAGATGCCCAAAACCGCGATCGTTCGGGAAACCCGGCACCGGCGGGAAAGTGATTCATCAAGGTCCGAACGAGAAGCGTGCGAAGAACCTCGCTGCCGAGGCCGGCGGCGTCACGAGAAAGGTCAGCCGATCCTTCGCCGGACTCCCCGGCAGCCGCTCATTCGAGAGAAACTCATAGCTCGCCGCGGTGGACCAGGTTCCCAGATTCGTCGAAGTCTGCGGGAATACCGCCGCATCTTCCGCCGCGACCCTCCGGGTCACCGACATCAGGAATGCGCCATCCTCTCCAACCGACCATTCCGGTGCGAGATCGCGATCCGCAACCGAAGGACTGCCGCCGAGAAAATACTCCATGCGTGTGGTCAGGCCATCACCGTCGCTGTCGTCGTCATCCTGGAGATTGCCATTGGCGCTCTTCCAATCCGCATAGGATTGCGTGTCCGAAAGTCCCGGTGTCCCGCCTCCCGCTACCGCGCTTGCACGCCAGCTCAGGGGATCCGCGTGATCGGGATTCGATCGCGGAGCGACGAGAACCAGCGAGTAGCCGTCTCCATCCGCCTCCACCGGCCACGGCGGGACATCCCTGTAGGAAAATGCGTGCAGCACACCGCCATTCGCGCGCCGCAGCTCCAGAGGCTCGCCGCTATTATCGAGACTGTTAGGGAAAGTGGCACCAATCGGGCGACCTGATCCAAATGCAGCATTGAAGGCTGCCACGTCCTTCACCGCCAGAATCCGCGCTCCGGGAGCGAGCAGGGTTCCGCCGGGAAAGGTCGCAGTGATACCGGCGGAGAAATTTACATTGCTGAGATCGAGCGTGGAAACGGTGGATGCGTTCATTAGCTCCACGTATTCGGTCGTCTCAACGCTCCCGGGAGGATTGTAGTAGATTTCCGAGATCACCAGCGTGGAGGGCGTCGGAAGCAGGATGCCGCCGGTATTCGTCACCGTGATGCTATCGGTGCCAACGACATTCCCGGAGAAATCCACCGCTTCCAAGGAGATCAAATTCGCACCCGAAGCAAGGGGGACCGCGATCTGCCAGACCGAGGAAGAAGTCCATGTGACCGCAAGCGGCACGGTGGATCCGGCGATGCGGATAGCGCGCACATTCACCCATCCTTGGCCCTCCAGGATTACCGGGCTCGTGCCGGTGCTGAAGTTTGCTCCTCCATTGGTGGTGATGGCAAAGCTCAGCGGCTGGATCTCGGAATTGATCTGGGAAAGGATGAAGTTCGAGCGGGTGTTGATATAGCCCAGATGGGCACCGAAATCCTCCCCGGGCAAGAGGCTGCCATAGTGAGCCGTCCAATCCGCCATGTATCCCTGATTGAAGACGGTGGTGCAGATGTGGTGGAGATGCCCGAGATAGGCCCGGCGTCTCGCGGAGTTGGCGGTGAGTTTCTGAAGCTCGCTGTTCTCGAAAATGCCACGGGTCGCATTGTAGGCGAAATCCAAGTCGTGCGGGAAGTAGAGCACCCGGCCATCGGGCCTCGCGTAGAAGATCCCGTTGTGGTTGGCATTCGCAAAGAAGGAATCCCCTGCCCCGCTGGCGCACGAATAGGCCAAGGCACTCAACCACTGATCGACATCAATCACGTTCGTGAGATCCGACTCAAAGGCGCTGCCGGTTTTATCGAAGTGCTTCGCCAAGGCAATGATCCGCGAGTAGTCGTCGATGTCCTCGTTGTTCTCGATCAGGTAATTCCACCGGTAGTTCTCCTTGCTGTCGCCGAGATTGGTCACGTCGGCCCCCGCGGTTCCATCCGGCTGCGGTAGCTTGTATCCGTTCGCATCGGTAGTGGTGGGATAGTAGATCAGCTCGTACTCCCATGCGGTGCCATCGCTGCCGTTGTCGAATTGCGAATTCAGGAACACGTCGCCGAAGCGGGCGAGCTGCATGATCGCGGAGCTGGTATGCGCGGCATCGGGAGCGATGACCTTGCACAGATCGTTGTATTCCGCAGGCACGCCACCGCTGGCATACATCATGTGATCGTATAGAATCTCCTGGCAGCCGGTGATCTGCCCTTCCGATCGGTCGATCGAAACGGTGCGGTGGACACCCCGGAACAATTGATCCTTGTTGAAGCCCACGTTGAAGCCGACCCGCGCCGCTTGCGGTCGTCCGCGCTGGCTACTCTTCAAGCGGACCCCCACGTCATAGTAGATTTCCTTTTCGTCATAGATCACCGTGCAACCGAGGCGCTCGTTACTCATCAGGTTGTTCGTCTGGTAGAGCAGGACCTCGTCCGCCGGGTCCATCACGATCCGGATATTGTGACGGCCATTGGTAGCCGCCAGACTGTCGTTGACCTGATAGAGGGCATGCGAGTTCGCTCCTTCTACAGGGAAGAAGGATGTCGCCGGTGAGAGAGCGCCATCCGTCGCTGAAACGTAAAACCTCACGACTGCCGCTGCCGACTGCCCGGGGATCGAGCCCGTGAATGTTTCCCCATCACCCGCCGGCGTCATCGGCACCGCGGAAAAGGACGCGCCCTCAACCGAGTAGTTCAGCACGAATGCACCGAGTCCATCCGCATCTTTCGCGCGCACGGTCACCGTCACCGGCTCGCCCGGCGAAGGAACCACAGGAGCATGGGAGAAACCAGTGAAGCCGGGACCGATATTGGAGACCGCAGCGGAATTCACGGTGCCGGGCGTTCCCGGATTGTCGGTGCGGTTGAGAAGCGTCGTGTTGGCCACGCGGTTGAAATAAAGGCGCGTATTCAGCCGGCTCGATCCTCCCAGCCATCGGGCCCGGAAAGAGATCTCATAGACCCGCCCATTCACCACGGATCTTCCTCCCGCCAAGGTCGTCTCCACGTGATTGTGCATGTGTTCGGTCGGTCCCTTCGAACTCAGGTGGAGCACGGTATTGCCGGGACTGTCTGGATCTGGAACGAGGTCGGCATGACGATGGTTTCCAAGAAAGCGCCACCCTGTCAGCCCGGATTGAAAATCGCCGCCGGTGATCATTGCCACCGGCGCCGTGTCCGGACTCTCGGTGACCGTGATGTCGTCCAGCAGCACGTCGCCGCTGTCCAGCAGGCCGAAGATGAAATCCCGCCACTGGTTGTCCGGCCCCACGCTGCTCGCGGTTGCAGTGGCCCGATACGTGTAGGTTTGCCACGTCCGGCGGCTGCTTTCGTTGCTGGCAGCCCATGATTCAGGCAGGGCATTGTCCGCTCGCGGATTGCGAAGCTCCAGCGTCGATCCCTCGGCGTCCGCCGCCCCTGGCCATCGTCCTCCATCCAGATACGACACCTCGTCCGCCGGATTTCCCGCGGCATCCAGCAAGAGAATACGCTCACCGCTGCCGGCGAGACTTGAATCGTAGGGTCCCATGACATTGATCCCCGGAAACGCGGCGAGCAGTCCGGTCGGATTTTTCGCCACGACGAGGTATCCGCCTGGAGCGATGGTAGTGCCCGCGGGGAAGTCGTAGGCAATCGCCGAGCCGAAGCTCCAGCCGGACAGATTCACCGTCGTGCTTCCCCGGTTGAAGAGTTCAAGCCATTGCTTGTCGGGACTCGCGGCACTGACGTCGGGTGGATTGTAGCAGATCTCGTTGATCACGATGTCATGCTGGAGCGGAATCGAATTCGCGCTTCCCGGTGTGGGGGCAGCGGGAAACAGCCATCGCCCGGGCCATTCTGTCGATCTGCCCCTTGCCACCAGATCCACTTCCCTCACATCGGAGGGTGCTCCCCCGCCCGTGCGCAGGATGATCTTGTCTCCTGCGGCAGCTTGAAATCCGAGCTGAGCCTCCGTGAAAACCAGAAGACCGCCCGGTGGCACCGTCGCGACCGGAAGTGGATATACCGCGGACTGCGAGCCGATGATCTCCAGTGAATATCCTCCGGTGGAAGACGGGGCGCTGTTCGGATTGCGGAGTTCGATAAAGAAGGTCGAGACATTGCTTGCCGCGATCTCATTCAGTTCAAGCTGTGGCAAAGCGTCGGGATCCAGCGGGGCTTCGATCGCTTGCAGGGCAGCGGTGAACAAGGAGGTATTGTCGGACACACCCGTGTGGAGCGATACCGCTAGCACGTTGTTTCCCCCGACCAATGCGGAGGAACTCACCGTCTGGAATCCGCTGGCGGTTGGTTGGGCGACGTCGGAAAGAGCGGAAGTGGAGTGACCCGGCGTGCCCGCGGGCATATTGGTCCGGGCGATTTCCTGTCCGTTCAGGTAGAAGATGGCGCCGTCCGCGACGGTGTGATCGAGCTTCAGGGTGGTTCTGGCGGGATCGCCACCAAAGGTGAAGCTGCGCCGGAAGTAGGCTGTCGATGCGGATGATGAAATCGGCGTCTGCACGGTCACATCGGGAAACGCGGTGGTGAGACCATAGCGTCCCTCAAGGTAGGCACCGGCCCGCATGAAGTCCGCATCGCTCAAGCCATCGCGATAGATCAAGACTTCGGCAATCTCCCCTGTGAACCCATTGTCAGCGATCGTGCCATGTCGTCCGATCACGAGGGGCTGCGGAGTGAGCGCCGCGCCGCTGTCACTCGTGCTTGCCTCCATCGAACCATCCACCCAGACCTCGAACCGGCTCATGGCGGGGTTCCTTCGCACGGCCACGATCTGGAATTGCGTGGTCGAGATCGGCGTGGTGGAGACCGGTCCGCCGAGACCGGTACCATTGTCATGCCGCTTCTGAAATCCGTATCGGCCGTTGACCGCCTTCAGCGACACCAGAGGTTCGTCCGTCGCGGTGTTATCACGATCGAAGAGGTAGTCGCCATCACCGCCATTGATTGCGCCGCTTTCGGGAGCAGCGGTTGCCTTGCACACGACGAAGTAAACGAACCCGGAATTCGATGGGATTCCCGGCGGCGCTGGCGTGCGAAACTCGTCGTTGCCATCGAAGCTGACGGCGGGATGGCCGGATGGGGTGGCATTCGTTTCAAAGCGTGGATCTCCTCCCGCGGAGGCATCATGTGCAGTGCCGTCCCCCGTCGCCGTGTCCACCCATGGGGTGAAAGCGACACCATCTGAAACGCCGGTGACGGATCCGGCCTGGAAACGCTCCACGAGATCCGAGGTCACGCCGAGGACCGGCGGGCCGGATGCCGATCCGAAAACCGGCTGGCCCTGCGCCCATCCGGTGTCATCAAAGCCCGCGCTGTTCCATCCTCCGGCAGGAGCAGATGCCAAATCATGGTATTTCCATATCGATACGGAATCGGCCAGGACATGAACGAGAGGTTCGTCGGCGAACTGGAAATTGAGGGCCGCAGGAGTTCCCCCGGCATTCAAGCTTGCCCTCCAATTCGAGGGATTCTCCGCCGTCATCCCCGGCCTCCACTTTGCCAAAGTGGCGCCCGCACCATCCGCCGCCGCCGGCCAATCGCCAGTATCGCCATATTCCACGCGATCCATCAAGCGACCCGACGGATTGACCAAATCAATCGTTTCGCCCGAATTGGAGAGGTTGCCCGTGAAGGGACCTATCACCCCGGTAACACCGGCAAGCGACGGATGGGTAGGAGTCTTCGCGATAACAAGGTAGCCGCCCCCAGGAATCACCGTATCGCCCGGGATCTTGAATTCCACACCGTCCCCCAGCGACCATCCGGAGATGTCCACGTTCACCGCCATCTGGTTGTGGAGCTCGATCCACTCGGCATCCTGCGAAATCACCGGATTGTAGTGGATTTCATTGATCGTGACGACGGCATCCGGCCTGTCCGCGAACGCGCAGGAAAGGGAGAGGACCGCAATTGCTGCGGCCCCGGTAAAGCGAGATCTCATGAAGACAATGCTGATTGGAAAAACGAGCTCCGCAGGCGATGGGTTCACCCGCGGAGCCGATAATGGTTCCGTGCCGCCCTAGTCCTGGATGCGGTAGAACTCCCGGCCTTCGGATGCTTCCGTGGCCGGAATCACAGCCTGACCCTGTCCGCTTCCATTCGTGGTCGCGGTCAGGGGCACCGTGAGTGGACTGAACGTGGTGGTTAGATCCGGCGATTTCGTGACATCATACTCGGTATCCGGCGCGCCGGTGAAGTTGATGATGACTTGCCCGGTGCCGTTCCGGGTCACGGAGACGATCTTCAAGTCAGTCGAAGGCGGTGCCACTACCTCATTTGTGAGGCCATAGAGGTGGAAACTGCCGCTATCGTTAACGAAGCGGTTGCTCGCGGGTATTTCCGCATCGACCACGAGCGTCGTCCCTTGTGCCACATAGTCGAAGCTCAGGTAGTAGGCATCGTGGATATTCCCGGATTCCAGCATGACGTCCGCCCGATCTTCGTAGAGTCCTTGGAAGGGCCTCACCGGTGGTGCCGTGCCATTCTTGAACACGAGATCAACCGGACGTCCGCTCCCCGCGATATTGTCATCCCACATCCGGATGTAGATACGGAACTGATAGGCCTCCCCGGGGGTCAAGCCACTGAGCGTGTAAGTCTGCTTGCTGGTACCAACCGCCGCCCCATTGCCAGCGTAGGTGAAGCTGTCAAACAGGCCCAGCAGGCCGACGCCCGTCACTCCGCCGGTCGCCGGAATCCACTCGCCGTTGTTGTCGTTGATAAAGTCGCGGGAGGCGTTGTTGGTTGCGTTCACCGGCGTCCAGGTGAAGTTCGCGGGCGTGAGGACGTTGGTCAGCACGTCGAAGACCACGCCGTTGATCGATGTGGCACCGCCGCCGCTGATCTTGTGGGTGTAGGTCTTGCCGGTGCTAATCCCCGTGCTCGCGTCATCCGTCACCTTTACCAGGGCCACTCCCGCCGGCGGGTCAGGCCGTTCGGTGGCAACCAAGGGACTGCTCCCTGCCCCAACTTCCACCCCGTCGCGCCAGCTGTCGGCATCCGTGTCGCCGAGGGTGGGGTCCGTCCCGGTATCCGATGCATTCACGAACACGGTGGTATGGGTTTCGGCAAGGTCGCTCAGGCCATCGAAGTCGGTATCCGCCAGAGTCGGATTGGTGGGGGGGCGCAACCCGGCAAGTGCAAACACTTCTTCGTTGTCGAGAAGAGTGTCCCCGTCGGTGTCGGTGGAAATCACACTGGTTTTGTAGAAGACCTCTTCGGACGTGAGCAGGCCGTCTCCATCCGTGTCGAGGTTGGAATCGTCAACGTTCGGGTCGTAGCCCGCGGCGTGATTGGTGGTTTCAAAGCCGTCGCCCAAGCCGTCTAGATCCGAATCGAGGAGCGTCGGATTGCTGCCCGTATCCGTCGCGGAGACGTAGGTGACCGTATTGGTCTCGGAGAGATCGGACAGTCCGTCGGCGTCGCTATCGGCGAGGGTCGGGTTGGTCGCCGGCCGGAGGTTGCCGACAAGTTCGTAGCCCGGCGCGAGTTCCTCGCGATCTTCCAAACCGTCGGCGTCGCTGTCCGCGAGGGTCGGATTGATGTTCGCGAAGGTGACCGGGAAGGCAACCGATGTTCCGAGGCTGATCTTGTACTCCTCCAGATCGGTCAGGCCGTCCCCATCGACGTCCGACACGCCGTTGCCCGAGAGGGTGGTGATGTTGCCAGCTTTCGCGATTTCCCAAGCATCAAGGATATCGTCCGAGTCGTCGTCCTTCACCACCGTGAGCACGAGGACCTTCTCGTCCGTTTGCGCGCCAATTCCCGTGCTGGTACCGCGCACCCGCACGGAGAACTGCTGGCCCTCCGTAGAGTTGGCGCCGATGAAGCTGAAGGTTCCGATTTCCAGCTTGTCGCCGGTGATCTGGAACTTGCCGTTGTCGGTATCCCCGCTGCCGGAGACGAGTGTGTAATTGGCTCCTCCGGGTACGCCTCCCAAAAGCGCACTGAGCGTTCCAATGTCGTCCCCTTGTGCGAAGGAGGATTCGAACAACCCGTCATCCAGGCCGATCTGCAGCCGTGTGGGGGTCAATTCGAAGATCTGGAAATTGTCCACGAGAGTGGCTCCCTCGTTCCCTCCCAGTTCGATCAAGAGTTGTCCGGAGTTGTTTGACCACGAGTGGGCCTGGTTGATGACCTGGGTGCCATCAACGGTCACGACCACCGTGAACGAATCGAGATCCGCGAGGCCGGTGAACCCGTACTGAGCCACCACATGGCGGGAGGTCGTGGTTGCGGGAAAATTCCCTCCAGTGGTGGCACCGCCGTTCTTGAAGAACTGCGTACCGCCGGTATTGCGCAGCAGGAATCCGAAATCCGTATTGGCGTCGTTCAAGCGGAAGCCTCCGGGTTCCCCTTGGATGCTCGAGCTTGGAAAGCCGGTCGAAAGGGAGACCCAGTTGCCGGAGGTGTTGTTCGTTGGCAAGTAGTCGAACTCCACCCGTATGCCACCCCCGCTGAGAATCTGGGCTCCGGCGCTGCCGGCAGCGAGGTTGTAGCTGACAACCGGCGCTCCACCCGGCGGCACCTCCAAGCGGATACGGCCGCTGCCACCGGCCAAGCGAAGTTGTTGGTTGAGGATCTGGTGTTGCGCGTTGGCCGAGCGCGCCTCGATCTCGGTCGGGAAGAAGCCGCCGCGGCGTCCGGTGGCCAGACTACCAGCATCGAAGCTTCCAGAGTCCGGCACATTAAAGTTGTCCGACCATATCAAATTGTCGGCCGATAAATTGGAAGCTGTCGCTCCGGTCAGGATCGCAGCCACGATTTTGGGTTTCATGGAGTTTTCTTGGGATTCAGGGTTATTCACGAGCCTCGGGCGACCAGCATCGGGAAAGGGGAGGGCAGCCGGACGAGGAGTAGGCAGGTAACAATTAGAACCGGAACTTCGCAGGGCGGAGCCGCATGGCAGTTCCAAGATCTATCAGACAATTTGTTACAGTCGTGACACCGCATGGCTACCCAATTGGATTCCAATTCCCTGCCAAATTCCGTGCGTTCTTAAGACCGCTCATTTGGCCCACGCTCAGTGCCTCCGACCTTGCAACCGATGGTCACGAGGCTTTCCCTTGTCTGCGATTTTGAAGGTATGTTAGGTCTCGATTCGCTAGAGCGGTTCAAGTTGGGTCGTAGCCGCCTTGAGCCGGGCCGAACATCGTGGCCGGTGCAAGCGGATCGGGAGATCTGCGGTGCAGCTTCTTCATCGGACTCCTCACCTGATAAGCAGGTGAGGAACAGGTGAAACCTCATGGCCCGGGAGTGTCATTGGGTTTGCCTGTCCCCGGCAGACACGTCCTCCCCGGCGAAAAAAGTGTCGCGGCTCCTTACGCTTCGGCATCGGGCGGAGCCCTGTGGAGAGGGGACACTCCTTGTTTGCCGGGGAGCGCCCGCTCGAGGCGCTGAGCCCGCCGAGGGAGATTTGTCAATGTAGCCATAGGTGGCAGCATGCCATGGTGGAATTCCCTCATCCACTTCCACCGGTGGGCCCCGCCGGAACCCCGATCGTCCCGCACCTGTTGTAGTGGCGTTGCGGCGGGCCGCCGCACCCACAGCCTGCCCCCGGCCGGGGCAGCCACAGTCGGAAAGGGCCGCTTCAGGCGAAGAGTTTATCGACCGCCTTGCCCTTGCCGTCTTCGGTGGCGTAAAAGGGCCGCTTCTCGATCTCGTACCTGCTCTTCGGGCTGATGCCCATGGCGGTGAAAATCGTGGCATGGAGATCGGTGATGGTCACGGGATCCTTGACCGCCACCAGCGGCCGTTCGTCGGCGGTGGCGCCGTGAACGTGACCCTTTTTCATTCCGCCGCCGAAGATCACGACCGATGAGCCGCCGGTGAAGTGGCGGTGCAAGCCATAGTGGGTCATGTTCTCCAAGGTGTCGGACTTCACGCGGGCCTGATCCTTTGCCTCGGAGCCGGGCACGCCTTCGATCATCATGTCGCGGCTGAATTCGCTAGCGATGATCACGAGCGTGCGATCGAGCATCTTACGCTCCTCCAGATCCCGAATGAGGCGGGCGATCGGGCGATCGATCTCCTGCTTCAATTTCGCCACGGTCTCGTGACCGTTCTCGTGGGTGTCCCAATGGATGAAGGGAATGTACTCGGTGGTCACCTCGATGAACCGCGCACCGGCTTCCGCCATACGCCGGGCAAGCAGACATCCCCGGCCAAAGCGGCCGCTGCCATAGGCATCCAGCACTTCTTTCGGCTCCTTGGTAAGATCGAAGGCATCCTTCTCCTTCGACCCTAACAAGCGATGGGCATTTTCCAGCGAGCGAAGCATCGACTCCTGCTGGTAGTCGCTCATGAAGTCGCGGTTCGGATTGCTGTCCACCAGCTTTCGATAGAGCTTGTAGCGGTTTGCGAATCGGCCGGCATCCATCCCTGCGGGCGGGCGTACCGAACGCGCCGCTTCATCAGGATAGGGAAGATTGAAGGGACCGAACTCGGCACCGAAGAATCCAGCCGTGGTGAAGGCTTTCAGCTCTTCGCTCTCACCAATGCCTTCCAGGCGTTGTCCGATGTTCACGAAGGCAGGCATCACCGGATTCCCCGGGCCCCGCACGCGAGCCATCCACGCACCGATGTGGGGCGCGGCGACCGTCTGCGGCGGCACGTAGCCGGTGTGCCAATGATACTGGTGCCGCGAATGAAGGATCGAGCCGAGATCCGGCTGTACGTGCGAACGGATCAGCGTCGAGCGATCCATCAGCTTGGCGATTTCTTCCAGGCCGGCGCTGATCTTCACGCCGTCGAGCGTTGTATCGATCGATGGGAAAGTACTCAGCACCTTCTCGACCGGCACCCCTTTCTGGAAAGGAAGATAGGTCTTCGGATCGAAGGTTTCCGGTGCCGCCATGCCACCTGCCATCCACAGCAGGATGCAGCAGTCCGCGGTGGCCTCCGGATGCACCACCGCTTCCTCACCGAAGGCCCGGGGAGCTCCGGACATCGCCGCGGCCAGGCTGGATGCAGACAGAGCCTTGAGAAAGGTCCGGCGCGTTTGCATCCCGGCAGACTTATTGAGATGGAAGGGATCGCTCATGACGGCGCTTCAGCGGACAAATTGAAACTCGGGGAGCAGCAGCACCAACCACAGCAGATCCTCGATCGATTGGGCCGAGGGCTTCGCGCCCATCGTTTGAACGAGGCCCGACTTCTCCTGTGGCGTCGGACGACGGCCCAGCGCCTGCATGAATACGGCATCCACCAGCACCTCGGAGCTTGCTCCGATTGCGGAGAACTTGTCCGCACCCCGCTTGAGCAGTCCGGCAAGGGGCTCGCCGTTTGCCAGATCGATCGCTTCCAAGGTCGTGATGTTATCGGGACGCATGCTCACGATCTGCTCGCGATTCGGACGCCCGAGAGCACGCATCAAAAGATCCGAGGTCACCAGGGACGCGCGCACCATGGTGGGATCCAAACCCGCCGCAAGCCCCTCGCTAAAAACACTCCACACCTGCGGAGTCACCACCTCCTCGGCGGGCTTCCAATCGCGCGGCGGGCGGCTGAAGCGGCCATCCGAATCGGGCAACAGGCTCGTCCACTTCCATGAGGAATCGGTTGCCACGATCACGGGCGCTCCACTGGCGAACTTCACATGGGCTTCCATGATAAATCCGGCGGGGTTCGGCGAGTGCCCTCCATTCCGGGCAGCCACGAGAATGGTGTTCCTCCCCTGCTTCAAGCACGCCAGCTCCACGCTCCGCGCCTGCGGTCCTCGGCCGGAACCGGCTTCCTTCGCCGCCAGCTTTCCATTCACATAAATCTCCGCCTCGTTGTCCGCAATGAAGACGGCACGTGCGGAAACGGGAAAGAAATTCAAATCGAACTCCGTCCCGAGGGTGATCGTCTCACCCTGCGGCGCCAGGACGGACGCCGATCGATCCGCCCAAATCCATTTCGCCACCAATTCCGGACCAATCTGCGTCCTTCCCCGTGGGATCCCTTCTGACGTTTTCTCCGGAGCGGTACCGGTGATCGACCACACCGCATCCACGAATTGCTCCGCGCTCATCCGTTTGGGCAGTGGACCCCGGAAAACCGCGACATCCTCATCCTGGCCGCTGGTCACCGACTCCGATTGATACGCTTGTGAGGAAACGATGACCGCAAGCGCCGTCTTCAGATCGTAACCATCATCCGCAAAGCGTACCGCGAGGTAATCGAGCAGATCCTCGCTCCACGGCTCCGTGTCCATGGCATCCACCGGGTGGACAATGCCCCGCCCCATCAGGCGATGCCACAGGCGATTCACGATCGTGCGGGTGAAGCGACCGTTGTCGGGGTGGGTCATCAGCCCCGCAAGCTGCTTGAGCCGCTCGGGCTTCGGCGCATTCGCATCCACCTCTCCGAGTTCCGGGAAGATCCATCCCGGCTTCGCCATGCGTCCGGTCGGATTGTCACACCGTGCGATCTCCAACGGTCGTTCGGCATAGATGGCGGCAAGCCCATATGCTTCATCCAGCTTCCACCGGTCCACGAAGCTATCGTGGCAGGAAGCGCACTTCATATTCAGTCCGAGGAAGGTCTGCGAGATCGACTGGGAAAACTGGATTTCGCGTGTCTGGCTTGCATTCACACTTCCCCGCCACTGGATCCCATCGATGAAGCCCCGGGACTCGTCGTTCGGTGGGGCGAGGAGTTCCTGTGCGAATTGATCGTAGGGCTTGTTTTCCACCAGCGAACGGTAGAGCCAGCCGGTGATTTGCTTCCGCCCGCCATCGATGTAGCCGGTGCCCTGATAATCGTTTCTCAGGAGATCGTTCCAGAAACTCAGCCAATGTTCCGCATAGTCCGCATCACGATCGAGGATCGAAGCGACAAGCTTCGTCCGCTTGCTCGCGGACTTGTCGGTCACGAAGGCATCCACTTCGGACGAAGAAGGAAGCAAGCCGGTGAGATCGAGCGTGACCCGGCGGATGAATGCCGCGTCTCCGAGCGGACGGGGTCGCGTGACCTTCTCCTCCGCGAAGTAGCGATCGATGATCCGGTCCACCGGATGATCCCGACCCTCCACCACCGGCGGCAATTCCGGCCGGCGTGGTTTTAGCGGCGGCTCATACGCGTCTTTCCCGAAGGTGAATCCCGGCTCCCACGGCATCCCGTCATTGATCCACTGCCGCAGGGCCTCCACCTGCCCGGCAGGGACCCGGCCTCCCTTCGGCGGCATGCGGTCGCTCTTGTCATCGGACAGCACCACTTCAAGGAAGAGGCTCTCGTCCGCTTTCCCGGGCACAACCACCTCCCCGTTTTCCGACCCTGCGACCAGCGCTTCCCGCGTATTCATCGAGAAGCCGCCTTTCTTCGCATCGCCCATGTGGCACTTGGAACAATGCTCGCGCAAGACAGGCACCACCTCGTGCGCGAAGTCGGCCGCCGTGCCGGACATCGGCACAGCCAGCAAGGATAGAAGCGAAACTCGGAAACGCATCGGGGAGAATGGCTCGGTAGTCGAAACAGAGGGCACGGCTATTTCCCCAGCAAATAGGCCAGCAGATCCTTCAACTCGTCTGCATTGAGGCGGTTGATCATGCCGGCTGGCATGGGGGACACGAGCGAAGTCTTGATGTCTTTGATCTGGTTGCGCTCGACCTCCATGGTCGCACTGAAATCAAAGGGACTGGTCGCAATGATCCAGTGCTCGTCCTTTTCCTCGATCAGCTTTCCGACCACCTGGGAACCGTCGTTCTTGATGATCGTATCAAAGGCATACTGGTCGGAGACCACCTTGCTCGGCTCGATGATGGCCTCCGCAAGGTCCCGCACGCTGAAGCGTCCCGCCACGGCGGTGAGATCCGGCCCGGCCGATCCTCCCGCACCATCGAAGCGATGGCACGCGGCACACAACGACGCTTGGAACATCTTCTTCCCGTTCTCCTTGTCACGGTTCTCAAGACCACTGGCCGCGAGGCGTTCGAGATCCGACACGGACCACTCCCGGCCCGGGCCTTTCACCGGTGGCAAATTCTCCAGCGGATGCGCCGTCGCGATCGGAGGAAGCTTCTCGATCCACTCCCGTTCTTCCGAAGTGCAGGTCTCCAGCGTCTGCTTGCGCAAATCCACAATGAACCCGGCATAGCTGTCCCCACCGCTCTTCTGAAGCAAGCGGTCGAACCACGCGAAGAAGCGCCTCCGTTCATCTTCATTCCACGGTCCCTTCACGACGCGGAGACAGTTGATGTAGTGGATGACCTGGGCGGGCGGGAGATTGGCGATCATCCGTTCCACCGCGCCGCCGTAGTTTGCATTGCGTTTGGCGACAGCCAGCCAATCGGGCGCCGGAGCGGGCCCGGCATTATCCATCAGGGCCAGCGTGCGGCCCACGATTCCGGGAGCCTGCAGGTAGGAAAGCATCCGACAGAGTTCCCGGTCGAGATCCCGGTCGTCCGCGGGGAACGTGGAATCAATCTTCTTGAGAACCGCCTCCCGTTCCGCCGCGGACGGCTGTCCCTGGCGGGCGAATACCAATCCGCAGGCACGCAGCCAGCTGATCCGCTGCTGTTTATCGAGCTGCACCCAATCGAGTCCATTCAAAGCGTCCAGCACCACCTTGCGTTGGGACGCAGTGCCGGTGCGGGCGAGGGCGATGGAGCCGCCGATCACTTTCCAAGGATCGCTCTCGCGTGAAAGCTGCGAAGCAATGGCGGACGCACCGGCCGTTTCAACGGCAAGCCGCGATTCGTAGCGCGTCAGCCGGTCCTTCGCTCCCATGCCATCCCATGAGCCCGCCCTGTTGGCGAGTTCCAGGGCCTTCGATTCATAGGCCACCGGCTGCACGGATTCGCGCCCGGTATAGACGACGCGCCACAGTGCGGAGGCCGTCCTGCGCCCCCCGGTGAGGAAATACATCGCACCGTCCACCCCGATCGCGGCATCCGTCAGCGGCAGCCCGTTGCCCGCCACGAACTCCTCGCGCTCGGCCTTGTAGCCATTGCCTTCCGGCGTGAGGTGGATGGCGTGGATGGTGGCGTAAGTCCAATCAAAGGCATAGATGGCCTCCTGATACTTCGCGGGAAACTTCGCACCCTTTCCAGCCACGACCCCGGTCGGCGACCCGGGCCCCATGTCCACGAGCGGAAACATACTGTCTTCATAGTACTCCGGGAACGGCCCGCTGCCATTCCGCCACCCGAATTCCGAGCCCGGCACGACGTGGCAGAGACGGGTAGGACGGTACCATGGCATGCCGAGGTCCCACTCCATGTCGGAGTCGTAGGCGAAGAGATCCCCCTTGCGGTTGAAGGCCATGTCGTAGGAATTCCGGAAGCCCATCGAGAACAGCTCCCAATTCGAACCATCCGGCTTGAAGCGTGCAATCCAGCCGCCAGGTGCCATCCGGTCATGGGCATGCCCCTTCGCGTCCGGCCGGCGCGGCAGCAATTGATCCTCCTGCCAGACCTTTGCAGGCAGGGACGAATCCATCTCGGGAAGATCGGTAAAGTTGCCCGCAACGAAATAGATCCACTTGCCATCCGGCGAAGCGACCAACCCGTGCGGACCGTGCTCGCCGCGTCCATTGACCGCCTTGATCAGCTCCGGCTTGTCCGGCTCGCCATCGCGATCCGTATCGATCACGCGCCAGACGCCGCTCTGATCGTTGCCTTCGTTGACGGTGACGTAAAGGACGCCTTGATGCCACAGCAGGCCGTGCGCGCCACTGAGAGAGATAGCGGTCGGCGTCACGACCGTTTCGTCATTCGGTCCCGCTGGGGGAGTTACCCGGTAAATCTTTCCATACTGGTCGGAGCAAAGCAGTTTGCCGGATCCGTCCACGGTCATCGCCACCCAAGAGCCTTGGACATTCGGCACCTTGTAGAGGCGCTCGACCTTGAAATCCTTCGCCACCTGGAACTCCGCGGTCATGTCCTCCGGTGCACCATTGGCACTGCCTTCCGGGGCGATGACCGAACCCCACGGTGGATCTCCCATCTTGGCCAATGCAACGGCGGGCGTCCAACTCCGCGCAGGGAAGCGTTCTTCCTGCCAACCCCGCTTGCCTTCCAAGCTGCACAGCCACTTCTCGTCGGACACGAGGAAGATCTTCTTCCCGTCCTTCAAAGTCGCACTGAAGCGCAGCGCCATGCCGCCCATGCTATCTTGATTCCGCCCCTCGACGGCGATGACGTTGCCCGCTCCCGGATGGATCAGCTTCGTTACATCGTGGCTCGCGGGTACCGCCCATTCGCTCGTCCACCCGAGGTCCTTGCCATTGACCCAGAGACGCTGCCAATTGTCACAGGTGACGGTGACGGAAGCCGTCACGATATCCCGCGGCAATTGGAACTCGCGGCGGAAAAAGGACTTCTGCTCATCGCCCGGCGTTGCGCTTTGCCAGATCCATTTCGCCACCGGCTCGGCAGCCTCCGCTGCTTTCGCAGGCGCGGCTGAAACCGCCTTTCCCGCGACGGGCCGGATACGCAGATCCTTGAACTCCGCCTTCATCGCCGGACCGGCGTGAAGCTGGAGAGCTAGCACGCCTTTCAAGGAACGCTTCGAAGCATCGACATCCCGGATCTCCGCAACCTGCTTGCCATTGATGAAATGCTGCAGCGTGTCACCACTTGCCACGACGCGATAGCTATTCCACTCCGAAAGCGTGGTCGCGGGACGTTCCCATTGTCCCACCACCTTCGGCGTGGCGGCGAGCTCCACCGACTGCCCGCTTTCGCAAGCGATGCCACGGCCCTGCTCTTCGTAGAGCATGCCAAGATACTTCGCATCGGGGTGAAGGTCCATCTGGTAGCCGCCCACCGACCACTTGGAAGGATCGAGCGTGCGGCTCCGATACTGCACGCCGGAATTGTTATCGCCGGTGACGCGGGCCTTGTATTCCAGTTCGAAGTCACCCGGCTCGCCGCCTTCCCAGATGAGGAAGGTATTCGCCGCGACCTTGCGCGCATCCTGGTCCGTCTCGCCGACAAGAGCGCCCTGCTCGACGCGCCAGAGCTTCGGATCGCCCTTCCATCCGGAAAGGTCCTTCCCGTTGAAGATCGGTTTCCATTCCTGACCATGTCCCGCCTCGTTCAGGAAGATGGAGGCAAGGATGATGGCCGGCGCGATCAAAACACGGGCGGCAGGAGGATAATAAATGTGCATGGATTCGGGTGAATGCTGAACGGCAGATGGATCATGGTTTCTTTCCGGAATTCGCCGGTTGATCCGGAAATCCCATGACGCGCGGCGCGCGGCTGCCAGGTTCATTCACCACGAAGAGCACGGTGCGGGCAGCGGGATCATGAACCCATCGGGTTTCGCAGAGCGGGTAGAGGGCATCCTTCCCGGTCATGCGATAGGAGAGGTTGACGTTGTAGTCCTCGCTCCCACTGGCAGGAGCATCCATGATCAACCGTGAGCGTGCCTTGAGCACAAGCTGCTGCTTGCCCACCTGCCCGCCGACATCCTGAGCGGTGAGATTGTACCACATCATCTGCCCCGGCTTGAATCGGTCCGCAGCGGCATCGATCACCTGCATCCGCACCGGAACCGTTTTGTTGGCGGGATCAGGTGTCACCAGCAGGTAGATGTCCCCGGCCGTTTCCGCGACGGAAGCCGCGGGGGCGGAGGAACCCGGTGCCTGCCCTTCCGCTGGCACCGTTGCCAACAAGCGGAGCGTGAGCGCACCTCCGGGAAGCTCATAGAATTTCGAGAAATTCATGCGCGGCAATTCCACCTCGCGGCACTTGCTCCCGTCATGAAGCTGGAGCTTCTCGGGATCGGTATCGGCAGCCCCCAAGAATAGCACGCGGCAGATTCTACCGGTCCTCTCCTGGGCGATGACGGAGAGCGGGAAGGCTAAGAGAAAAAGAATGAGGAAACGCATGAGAGCAGATTGTCAGATTTCCGACGTGTCTAGCCAGCGGAAGCTTACGATTTCGAATCGGCGGCCGAAGGCTTTGTTCACCGGCGAGGCAGGGGGTGTGGCAAGATCCGCAGCATCGATCGGATCGACATAGTTCCTCACCCGACGGACCACGGCTTCGCAGGTCGCCCGGCTGACGATCTTGCCATCCTTGTCCCGGGCATCGCCATGCGCCCGAATCGTGAAGGTGTCATCGCGTGCGGAAAGGATGGGTGCAATGGGTCGCAGCACGTCTGCCTGGCGAGTCCAGCCGGGAAGCCCGTAAGCACTTTCTCCTTCGGCAGCGGCCGGGAACTTGTATTCCGCCTCGCCGGCCCGCGCAGGCATCGCGGAGGCATTATTGGAGAGCGCCTCGATCGCCGCGTAGGGGTTCGTGGAGCCACGCTTCGCGAGCTCATTCAGTGCAGCTTGAACCGCTCCTGCCAATGCGAGGTCCCCCGATGACAGCTGGCGGTTGATGAACTCGGAAAGCGACAGGAATGGTCCGCGTGCCTGCACCTGGTTCACGATTTCTTCCGCAAGCGCCTCGATGAGATTTTCATCCAGGACGCGATAGCCCGCGAACTCCGCCGCTTCCGGAAATGAACCGGAGGATCCTTGCGACTTCGCTTCAACATCACCCGCCATCGTGAAGCGGGACACCGGATGATCGGATTCGTTCGAAAGCTCGACGCTCCATGATGTACCGGACTCCCGGATGTAAGGCACCTTCTGGTTGCGAGCATGACCCAGCAAGGCGCGCCATGCCGTCACCGACGTGGAATTCACGTTGAACATCCCTTCCACCTCCAGCCGGGAAGCGATTGTCTTCCAGGACGTCCCGCCCTTCACATTGTCGTTGTAAAGCGTCGCCGCGTTGTTGGACGAAGCCGACGCGTAACCGGAGTCTTGCGAAATGGGTCGATAGGCCCGGTTACCAAGTGTCCCCTCGCCCGAGACAAAATCGGTGTAGGTCTTCTGGATATTTCGACCGGAGTTGCCGAAGGTATCCGGATCCGGCGCGACCGAGGAGAAGAACCAATCGTCGAACAGCAGATGATTGGCGCAGTAGCTGTCGTCGTGCTGCAGATTCACCGAGAGATTCGCATCGGAACTGTTGACGACGGCATTGGAAGGCAGAAGCGGCGTGGCATCGCTGTTTCCGATGAGATTGAAGGCATACGGTGGAATCGGATTCTCATAGCGGAGATCCCAGTTCTGGAGTTCGCAAAGCGACTGCAGGGGCCGCGTGGGAATCTCCGCGATGACGCAACGCGACAAGCCGTCCGCCTTGTTGAAGCCGGTGACGATGTAGCCGCGTCCGGAGGTGTCGCTTGCATTTGGCAGGTTGCTGTCGTTCGGCGTCAGCTTGATGAAGCTGTAGTCGAAGGGAGAGTTCACCGGGTGATGGGTGCCGCCGTAGTGACGGGCGATCGTGACTTCGACGGCGTCCTTCGACCCCATGGCGGTGTAGTTCACGAGCGGACTCGATTGAACGAATCCTTTCGCGGGAATGTGGGTCTTGCTCGCCATGCGCGCTCCGAAAACCGTCGAAAGGAAGGGCACCGGATTTGTCATCGCGCTGCTGAGAGTTGTCTCCGAGAGATTGGTTATCGGTTTGTAGATCTCATTCGCCACGGCAGGCGTATAGGTCATGCGATAGGCGAGCAGATGCTGCGTGCCCCCGCGCATGTCCATGTAGATGCCGACCCCCTGGCTTATGTCCGTATAGGCGGTGTCGAATTTCGCCTCGGCCTTGACCGTCGAGGAAGCACCGACGGCCATCGCCTTTCCTCCTACCCCCATCACTTGGAAATAGTGGCCACCCTTGGCACGATATCCCTGTGCCAGCTGCAAGGCCGTGTTCGCCGCGACCGCGGAGGTACTCTGCGGACTGAAGACCCTTGTTTCTCCGGGCTTCAAGGTGAAGGTCGTGGGAATGTCGTATTGCAAGGTCCCTGCGGTGGACATTGCGGGCTGGTTGTTGGTGCTACCCGTCGTGAGACAAGTGTAGGTCGGCGTGGGCGTGCCATTGACCGTGTAGCGAAGCGCCACCGGCAGCGGTCTCGGGATGGTAAATGACAGCGGCGCGGACGTGCTAATTTGCACGCTGTATGGATTCCACATCGTGATCACGGGCGTCACGAGCAAGCGGGGCTCGACACTGCCTGCCGGCGTCGCGGCGGGAGCGGCGGTGTGGGAGAAGACCCACTGGACCCGGGCTACCACCGGCAGGATCCGGATCTTGTGAAGGAAACCGAAAGCATTGCCCGAGTCGTCGATGGCCACGGCGGCAGTAGCGATTCGATTGCTGCCGGATGAACTTGCGGAGATCCGCTTGTAGGCGGTGGCGTAGTCCTTGAGGTTTTCCCAGCTGCTCACCGCCCCGTGCCGGTAGATGGGGACCTCGTTGGTGCCACGATACGAAGACCAGGGATAGAACATCGATCGCGCCGCGGTGGGATTCCCCGAGGTCGGCTTCGCACACATGATGTCCTTCGCCGGAGTCGCGCGGAAGAAGGGCAAGTTCGAGTTGGCCACGGAGGCCCAGTTCTCCGTGAGAAGCGAAAGGTCCTTCCGCCATCCACCCGTGGCGGTATTCGTCAACAGACCGACCGACGAAACGGAAAGATCGTGGAAGAACTCCTGGGAGATTTTCAGCTGCTGCTCTTCCCCCACGAAATTGCTCGTCAGATGAGTGACCGCCTTTTCGGCAGGGGTTGCATCGTCCAGCAGATCCTCCATGCGGAAGAGCGTTGGATTCGCCACGGCGTGACTCTTTGCCATGACGGACCACTGCGCCGCATTATCGTCCTGCGGCAGGTAGGGCTTGGGGATATGAGCTTTCTGATTCTCACCGGAGATCCACCAGGCATAGGCACCGTCACCCGAAGCGTCCTTGATCTGCGTCGGGTCCAGATGGATCTGGAGCTTCGCGCGATCCTGCCCTTCCCCGACGCTTCCGGTTCCCACCAAGGTCACCTTGTTCTGTCCCTCACCGGTGTCCGGCAGGGTCTTCGGCCCCGTGGAGACAAGCCATGAAAGGAAGCGATTCTCTTTCTTGGATGCATAGTTTCCCGGCGAGACCGGACGTCCTTGGGAATCATGGTCGGTGCCTTCCCAGCTTTTCCATACGCCCAGGACAGGCGGATATTCGCTATCGAGGACGTCGGCCTTCGCGGTCACCCGGGTGTCGCAGCCAGCGTGCTGCTGGAGTTCGCCGATCGCGAGCATGAGGGCCATGCGTGCGTTCGCCCGCGCCCGCGCCGCATCGTCCCCCCTGCCGCCGGTCCTCAGCGCAACCGAGGAAAGCCCGAGCAGGCCCACCGCCAGCAGCGTCAACAGCACGCACAGCGAGAGTGTGATGATCAGGGCGAAGCCGGGACGTCCACCCGGGGAGGTCCGAGCCCCACGCGAAAAACCCCAACGCGCGGAGTTCGATCCCTCCCCGGATGCCGGGTCCGGAAAGAGAAAGTCATTTGTTTTCTGGGAAAGCTTCATCGGGTTTGGGTGAAGGATTCCGGATTCAGGCACTGCGGGCACAGGAGCCGTGAAACGACTCCTTCCACTGGCCGGGGGTAAGGCCGAGATGCTCCTTGAAGAGGCGGCAGAGATTCTTCGCGTTGCGCAGACCGGTCTCCATTGCCACCGGTTCGAGCTTCAGGTCATCCTCGCGCAGCATGTCCGCGGCAGCTTCGATCCGCCTCGCGAGGAGATCCTTCCCCACGGTATTCCCCGTGACCGCGCGGTAGAGGCGATGTAGCGACCTCACGGACATCCCGCACTCGCGGGCGAGCGAGGAGACGGTGTGCGGCCGCGAGTAATCCTCGCGGATCGTCCTGATCGCTTTCCAGATTCCGGGCGCGATTTCGCAATCGGAATCCTCGAACGAAAAATGAACTACAGGGACGGAAGGCGGACAGTACTCACACTCGCGGAGAGCTGCGTCTTCCGTGAAACTATCCGATTGGGTTATTTGGAGTTTCATGGGCTTGCGCCGCCCGGACATTCCCGGCGGAGCATGAACCCATATCGAACGGCGGCGATTTTGGATACCTAGGTATTACCATAGGAAATACACAAGGCACTTACCACCAAATCTATACAACGAATTCAAAATTGAAAGACCTCGGATAGATCCGAGTCACAAGGACGAATCGGAATCGCGCTTCATGTACTTCAGCACGGCTTCCGTCCGCGTCCGCACATGCAGCTTCCGGTAGATGTTTCCCAGATGAAAGCTGACCGTTTCCATCCGCACCCCCAATTCGTGCGCGATTTCCTTGTAGAGGTATCCCTTCGCCAGGAGGTCGAGCGTTTCCTTTTCCCGCTGGGTGAGATGGTATTCCTCGTCCGGCTCCGCGACAGGGATCTGGAAGTGCTGCACGACCTTCCGGGCAATGCCACTGGACATGGGTGAGCCCCCCGCCACGACATCTTCGAGGGACTCCAGTAGCTTCGCATCGATGTCGCGCTTGAGAACGTATCCCGACGCACCGGCAGCCAGCGCCTCGAACACCCGGTCGGCATCCTCGAACACAGTGACCATCAGGAACTGCGTCTTCGGGCAAAGGGGCTTCAGCTTCCGCAGCAGTTGGATGCCGGAAAGACCGGGAAGCTGGATATCCACCACACAGGCATCCGGCGGATCCTTCTGGATCGCGGGTATGGCGGACTCGGCGCGGCCATAGCAGCCGGTCACCAGCCATCGGTCGGAACTTGAAAGGGTTTCGCGGAACGACTCCCGCAAAGCGGAGTCGTCCTCGACGATCGCGATCGTGCGCTTCATCGAACTCATGCCCTCGGCAATGCCGCAAGTTTCGGCAACTGGCAACGGAAGACCGCGCGGGTGCCCGTCCCGGGCACCGATCCGATGACACAAGACCCGCCGAGTTCCTCAAAACGGGTGGCCAAATTGTGCAATCCGTTCCCCTCCTGGGGAGCCGTCGTGTCGAAACCCCGCCCCGTATCCACCACCTCCGCCACCAGCAAATCACCTTCCATGCGGAGGCTGAAGGTAACCTCGCAGGGGCCCGCGTGCTTCAGCACATTGTGCAGCGCTTCCTTCACCCCGAGCGCAAAGTGATGCCGGAAGTCGGACATGATGGGCAGCGCAGGCAGGTCCTGCGGAATGTCGATCCGGAGTTTCATCTGGCTATCGCGGAAGATCTCCTGGGCCACCGCGGAAAGATGCACCGCGAGGTGATCCAACGTGTCATTCGAAGGATTCACCGCCCAGACGAGGCCATCCATGGCATTCACCAGATCGCGGGCTGCGGATTCGAGTCGCACCACCTGCTGCCTGGCCCGATCGGGATCCCCATCGATCGCTCGGCGGACAAAGGAAGCCGCGAGATTCAAGACGCTGACCCGCGTCCCCAGGTCATCGTGCATGTCACGGGCGATGCGGGCGCGGTCGCGTTCCAACGCGTGCTGGAGCTTGACCGCGGCGAGGCGGTGCCGCGTCCGACGGCGGTAAGCGGCAAAAAATAGCAGCCCGATCATCAGCACGCCGGCGGAAACGACGACAGGCAGGAACCAGCCATGCCGGTAGAAGGGCTGCTGGATCACGATGGGAAATGCAAACTGGGTCGTCCCCGGCTCCGCCTCCGTTCCCACCGCGATCGCCCGGAACGTGTATTGTCCCGAGGGAACGTTCATGTAGGTAGCGCGCAGGGATGCTCCCGGGATCACGTTGAAAGCCTCCGACCAATCGAGGAGGAAGGTCTCCCCTCCCCTTGCCGGCCGCACGTCGAGATCGCTCACCGAGGTCCAAATTGCTGAGTGATCCTGCTCCGCATCCAGCAGGCCGAGCGCCGAATTATCGGTCAGCTGCATCACACGTGCGATCGCCGGCTCGGTACCACGCCGCTCCCAGCCGGTGGGAATCCCACCGATCTGGTTGATCCTCTCGCCGGTGCTGAATGCGCCGTTCGGCCAAAGGTTTTCCGTCGGCTGGCTTGAGCGTGCCAGCGAGAAGTTATCGATCACCCAGGTGCCCGTGGTGTCGGGCGTCCCCGATGAAATGGAAACGCGAAGCTTCCTTGTCATCTCCGGGACGAAAAGCGGTTCGGTCCGCCGAACCATGGGCGAATTGATCGCATCGACTTCCCATCCGCGGCTCGATCCCGTGACCGAAAAGACCCGTCGCGCCAGCAGACTACCGGACGCATCCAGCATCTCCCACTCCATGGTCATCCCTCGGGCCGAGGGATACCACTCGTCATCCAGACCTTCCAAGCGGCAACGCACTGCCAAAGGATCCGCATTCACTCCCGGCAGAAATCCGAAATCGAAATCGAGCCGGTGCATTCCTGCCCCCAGCACCAGCGGTCGTCCCGCATCCGGCAGGCTTACCGGTGACTCTCCTACCAGCACCTGCCGGAGCATCATTTCCAGCTTCGGTTTCTGGGGTGGCCGCTGTCGCGAAAGTTCATCCGTGCGATACTTTGCGTCCTCGCTGACAAAGCAAAAATCGTGCGACTGCCTTGCGATGCCGCTGATGCGAACTTCATCGATGGCCCCTGGGAAAAACTCCCAAGGCCCGTAGTCCGAGCTGAATTTCCCGGAGTTCCCAATCGCGAAATCACCGAGATTCCTGCTCAGATCCGCAGTGAGCGTTCCCTGCCCGATCAAGTTGGCGGCCTCGTTGCCCGCGCTCAAACGCGTCCAATACAGCTTCAGGTTGTTCACCACCGTCTCCCGGCCATCGTAGGCGACGGCAGCGTGAAACCACTCGCCCGTCTGGATCGCGTGGAGTCCCGTGGTGGGGATGGTCGCCAGGCCGCCGCCACGTACCGCGTCTCCCGAGATGGGAAGAAAACTGAGAAAGCCCGGCTTCTCGATGCGGAAGATGAACACGCGGTTCGTCCGGTCATCGTCGTCCATGCTCACGATATCGAGCGCAAGCCCGTGCGCGTCTTCCGGCAAGAAATCCAGCTTCACCAGCGCTTCGATCGTGAAGGCCCCGTCGGCCCCCGCGATGGGGAAAGGAGCTTCGACATTGTCCCGGGGGCCGTAGTCGAGGGTTGGCTTTGCCAACAGGATGGGACCGTAGGGCCGGCGGATTCCGGAACCTTCGTCAGAATTGAATGCGACCGCCGCGCCGAATCCCGGGAATGGCGCCTGCCCGGCTTGGGCTCCATTGATAAGGCCAAGCAACGGCGTGGGGCTCACCCCATCGTCCTTGAACGGCGGGCCCGCCTCGTCGAGATGCCACAGATGGAGCGTCTGGTCATCCGTCGTGTAGGGAATGAAAGCGGGTGCCCCCGTGGCAGGGAAAACGGCCGTCAGCGAGAGCGCCGTCAGCCACCACCGCTTTGAGAATCCAAGTCGCATCTTTTGCCAAAAGAAACGCCTTGCGGCATCAATGCAAGCGCGAGGCGATCTCGCGCCCCCGAACTTTGAACGCCAAGGCCTCCAGCTTGGTCATACTAAGCGCCCCCCAAAAAACCGCCGCTCCCCCCGAGATGACCGGAATCAGAGACTTGAATGCATTACGCCTACCTTATCTTGCCTGCCATCGTCTGTTGCGGGCTCGTTTTCGGGTGGCTCCTCGCGCGTGCGCTGGAGAGACGATACGACCGTGGGAACAAATCCAGTTCGGACGAGATCCTGGATGAATTGGAACTCGCCTACACCCCTCGCCGGGGCATTGAGATCCGCACCCAGACCGAATACCTTCCCTTCGTTTTCGGCTGCATTCTGGAAAATGTGGATTCCGGATTCGAGGACAAGCAGGTCCGCACTTTGCTGGATCGCATCGTCGAGCAGAAACCCCATATGACCCGGAACGCCCTCATACCAGTCAAGGTGAGCGGAGTGCGCAGCGAAATCGACCTCCAGTGGTCCCGCGATAGCGAGGATCGCGTGCGGCTTTTCGTGCTCGCAGCGCCGAAGGTGATCCGGGCCCTGAAGAAACACTCCAAGACGATCCCGCGCGCGCTGATGGGGAATTGAGGCGCGTTGCAATCCGGGATCGACATATCAATCCGCTATTTCCGCCTGACATTCCGGACTTCCCATCTTATGGGGGAGCCGCTGCATGACAGATGACGAGTTTGATCGATTGGTTGCCCGGCTGGAAGTCCGCTATGAAGGAAAGCACCCGGCCTTGGCACGCAGGGCGGCGGGACTTGCGGCTCTCGGCTATGCAGGACTTGCGTTCTTCCTCGTTGGCGGAGCAGCAGTCGCTACGCTTGTCGTCCTGTGGGTGATCTACGCCCCGAGCGCCATCGCCATCAAGTTCGGTCTGCTTCTGGGAATTCCGGCGATTCTTCTGACCTGGTCCGTCTTCCGCGGGCTATGGGTTCGCCTGTCACCTCCGGAAGGAGTGGAGGTAAAAAGGAGGGAGTCGCCCGACTTGTTCAATCTGATCGATGAGATCTCGAAGCAAGCCGGTGGAGTGAATTTTGACGTGGTGCTCCTGACCGGGGAATTGAATGCGGCGGTCGTACAAGTTCCCCGGCTCGGCGTCTTCGGCTGGTACAAGACCTACCTGCTTCTCGGTGTGCCGCTGATGGACTCAATGGCACCGGAGGAATTCACGTCGGTGCTGGCCCACGAATTCGCCCACTTGTCTCACCAGCATGGACGCTTGGGCACTTGGCTCTACCGGCTCCGCGTTTCATGGGTCAAAGTGATGGCGTCCTTGGCGGAACACGGCGCCCCCGCTCCCGTCCTCGCCTTTATCAAGTGGTTCTGGCCGCGCTTCAATGCCAGCGCCTTCGTGCTTTCCCGCAGCCAGGAGTATCAAGCCGATGCCTTTGCTGCAAAGGTGACCTCCCCGCAATCTTCCGCCACGGCGCTGCAACGTCTGGTGGTGGATTCCCGCCGGCTCGACGATGGTTTTTGGAACGACATCACCCGGGAGACTGCGACGAGATCTGCCCCTCCCGAAGATGTCTTCCACCGGATGCATGCTTTCCTTGGCACCGTGCCGGATACGTCGCTGGCGACCCGCTGGCTGTCCGGGGCGCTGGCGATGAAAACGAACACTGCGGATACGCACCCCGGCCTGAAAGATCGGCTCGCGGCCCTAGGCGTGACATCCTCCGCGGAGATCATTCCTCCTTTGCCTCAGCGCCGGGCCTCGGATCAATTCCTCGAAGCAAGCGTGATCCGTTCCGCCCGCGATCACTTCAGCAATGAATGGCGCAAGGGAGTTGGCCCGCATTGGGAAGAGAATCATCGTGAAAAGCAGAAATGGATGAAGCGCTTGGAGCATGCCGTGTCCACGACACCCGGCGGCCTGTGGACCCGCATCGCCATCCGGGCACGTCTCGACGGCATGCGGAGCGTCCAAGCGGACGTCATGGAGTATTTGAGGGCTCACCCCGATCACATCACGGCGAACTATTGCCGTGGGATGTATCTCGCCGAAAACGACGACTTGGCTGCTCTGCCTCATCTCGAAAAGGCAGCCTCGCGTCCGGTCTTCCTTCACAATGCCCTTGGCGCCATGGCGGGGCTCTTTGATCGGCTGGGTCGTGCGGAGGAAATTCCCGCGCTGAGACTGCGGGCGGAATCTCGCGAAATGCAGGTGCAGCGAGCCATGAATGAGAGATCGGTGGTGAACACCACGGATCGACTCCTTCCACCGAATCTCTCCGAGGACGAGATGTCGGAGCTTCTGAGCATCGTGGCGCGTCACGAAAATATCCGCTCCGCATGGCTGGTGGAGAAGCACGTCATCGAATTCCCGGAATGGCAGGCTTACGTTCTAGCCCTCGACATCGATCGCTCGATCGGACAACCCGCATCAATGGAGATCCTGCAGGAAGTGGTGGACGAGATTTCAGTGGATGCCCATTTCCTGGCGATTCCGAACAGCCCGGAGAACGCGAAGGTCGTCGGTGTCATCTCGAAGGTCGAGGGCTCCGCACTTCCTTTGCCCCAGCGCAGTTGACCTTCATTCCGTCGGGCTCAATTCCTCATCGAAGTTTTCTGCATGGGCTTCCCACCATTTGCGGGCTTGCCCGGAAGTTGCGAATTCCACGTTGATCAGGAAATCGATGCTGCCCCGCGCGGAAGCACTCACTTTCTGATCCGGGTGATCCAGGAAGCCGAATAGAATCGCGAGATCTGCTTTCCCAGGATCGGAAGATAGCTGTCCGATCGCCGAGAGAGCCGTGTCGGTGTGCCGAGAAGATACCGCGGCTTGCAGCACTTCGCGCCTGACCCGTTCGTCCTTACCCTGCAGAGGCTCGACCAACTCCATGGCTTCGTAGCGGATCTGGGGATGTGCGGCTTCGATTGCGTCCGTGAGAATGCCGCTGGTTTCCACTCCCCCTTTTGATGCGGCAATTTTCATGACGGCCAACATGGCCACGGGGTCGCTTCCGTCGCGGACGGCCTCCCACGCCCTTGCACTTCCCTGGGGGCCGGATCCCGCCAGCACGGCCAATGCCGCTCGCTTCACCCCCTCGTCTTCCGAGGCGAGGAATAACGTCACATCCAAGGGCAGCTCATCGAAATCCGCACCCCGCAGCGCTGACAAGGCAGCAGCAAGCCCGGAACCGGAAAGCCTGCCTGCTTTCAGATCTTCGAGAGCGGCATCGCTCAAGCCTTCGCCGGTTCCTCCGAAATATTCCATATCCGGCTCCAATTCGACGGCGACCTTGCCCGCGTGGAGTTTCGCCTCTTCGAATCGATCCTCTCGCGCCCGGGAGGGTCGCTCCGCAGGCGATGCTTCATTGCCCCCCTTTGCCACACGCTGCTCCTTCTTCTCCGCTGGCATGGGCCGGCCTTCGGCGGTGCCGTTCCGCTCGCGGCTCCGGCTGAGCAGAAACGCAACGGCGGCCGTAATCATCAAAGCGGCACCTATCAGCTTTGCCGAAGTCGATTTCATTTCCGGTTTCCGCCGCCATCAAACACTCCGGTCACCGCGACGCCATACAAATCCCCTTGCTCATCCCGGCGGAGCGAGGCTCTACTGTCTTCGCTTGGATTGCCTGAATCCCTTGCAACAACTCCTCCATTCATCATGAAATCGAGACTCCCGATCGCATTGCTCGCCTTAGCCGCCCTGGGCTCCACCACGCTGGCGTCTTTCGCCGGCGCACCCACCAATACCAGCACCCAGGTGTTCAAGGGGACGATCAAATCCAAATACCATCTCCTCGATGCCGACTCGAACGAGAAGGGAAGCTATTCGGTTTTCGCCTACTATATCCAAAGCCGCTCGGAAGGCACCGAACGCCTGCTGGTGGTAAATCCCGAGACGAAGGTCTTCTTCATCGAACATTCCGGCTTCGCCACCTTCACCCTCGCGAACAACAACAACGACCTCTTCAATCTCCGCACCAACGACCTGCGCGATCTCTGGACCGGCACCGGCTCGCTCGTCGGCAGGGTGAAGCCCGGCACCTTCGCGGGAATCTCCATCGACTTCCACACGCCGTCTCTCGCCTACGAGTTTCACACCTTCGGTTCTTCCGGCCCCACGCCCTACCTCGCCACCCATGACAAGGCGAAACTGAAGATCGACAAGGCGATGATGAATCTCATCTACGCGGGTGGACCGACCAATGTGTCGGAGGCACTCACGGACGTCATCAATTTCCTGGCGAGCAAAGGCTATGTCGGACTGCCCTGAGGTCACCTTGGATCTCCCCTACTATCAGGTGGATGCCTTCGCAGGGCGCCTGTTCACCGGCAATCCGGCGGGGGTATGCCTGCTTGAGGCATGGCTGCCTGACGAAACGATGCAGGCGATCGCAGCCGAGAATAACCAAGCGGAAACCGCCTTCGTCGTCTCCGCCGGGGAAGCGGGCTTCAACCTCCGATGGTTCACACCCACCGTCGAAATCGATCTTTGCGGCCACGCCACCTTGGCCGCGGCTCATGTGCTTTTCACGCACCGGGACCTGGCCGGTGACAAGGTTCGCTTCCAGACCCGGTCGGGCGAATTGGGGGTGAGCCGGACCGGCGGATTGCTGGCGCTGGATTTTCCTTCGGTGCCGGGGATCGCTTGCGAACCTCCTCCCGACCTCTTGAAAGCTCTGGGAAAGGTGCCGGTTTTTACGTCAAAGTCGCGCGATTACCTCGCCGTCTTCGATTCCGAGGAAGAGGTGCGAAGCCTGCGGCCAGACTTCACCATCATGAAGCGGCTGGATGCCTTGGGAGTCATCGCAACGGCCCCTGGTGAGGACTGTGACTTCGTTTCGCGATTCTTCGCCCCCGGAGCAGGGGTGGACGAGGATCCGGTGACAGGCTCTGCCCACTGCACGCTGATTCCGTATTGGGCGGACCGCCTCGGACGTCCGGAATTGGAAGCACGGCAGATTTCGGCGCGCGGCGGAGAGCTTTCATGCATCCACCGCGGGGATCGGGTGACGATCGCCGGGCGGGCGGTGACGTATTCGTCCGGCGTCATTCATCTGCCGTGAGGGTGGCGCGCGTGGCTTTGGTTTGACCGGAGGCGTGCGGTCTCATCTGAATGCCCGGTGATGAAATTCGCTCCATGCGCCTCTTGGGCCCTGCCACTGGCCCTTCTGCTTTCCCCCGTTTCATTTGCAGAAGAGGCAACGCCGCCGCGGACGCAAGACAATGTGGAATTCATCATCGGTCCGAAGTACGCGGATGCTCCCGAGCTGACCGTGAAGGACGACGTTCCAAAAGGAGAGATCCATGAGTTCACAATGAAGTCGGAGGACAGCCGGATCTACAAGGGCATCGCGAAGGGCAAAAAGGGCACCGTGCCCTACGAGCGCAAGGTTGCCGTGTACATCCCCAAGCAGCTGGAGACCGGCAAACCTGCCCCTTTCATCGTGGCCCAGGACGGGCTCGGTTACATGGGCGTCCTGCCGAAAGCACTCGATACCCTCATCCACGAAAAGCGGGTGCCCGCCATGGTGGCGATCATGATCAACTCCGGCGGTGGAGATGCGCAGGGCAGCCAGCGCGGCTTGGAATACGACACCGTTTCGGATACCTACGCGGGGTTCATCGAGAAGGAAGTTCTGCCGAAGATCGCGAAGGACTACGGACTGAAATTCACCAATGATCCTAATGGCCGGGCCACGATGGGTGGAAGCTCGGGAGCCGCAGCCGCCTTCACCATGGCCTGGTTCCGCCCGGATCTTTATCATCGCGTGCTGAGCTACTCCGGCACCTACGTGAACCAGCAATCCCCCCTCAACCGGAAGTCGCCGCACGGGGCGTGGGAATACCACGAAAACTTCATTCCGAAGACGAAGCCCAAGCCGATCCGCATCTGGCTGCAAGTGAGCGAAAATGACAACGGCTCCAAGCTCGACGAAGCCTCGCTTCACAATTGGGTCATGGCGAACCAGCGCATGGCCGCAGCGCTGAAGGAAAAGGGCTACCATTACCGCTATGTTTTCTCCGAAGCCGCAGGTCACACCGACGGGCGGGTGACGAGGCAGACTCTGCCCGGTGCGCTGGAGTGGCTGTGGGAGGGGTATCCTGAAACCCCGGTGACGGCGAAGCCCGGAAAGTGAATCACTGGAACGATCGGAATGAAAGCCACCGCCATCGCGGACGATGACGGCCTCGTGGGACAATCACCGATGCCGCGCCACCCGCAGGCCGCTGCTTCTATCGGCTCGAACTAGCATCAACTACAGCAGGATCTCGGACTGCCGGCCGGTCGAAGCCACGCAACGAAGTTTCTCCAGATTGCAGATGTTCCGTTCGAATGCCGCCACCGAGATGGCTCCGGGCGGGCTAACAGAGTGACGGAAAACTAACAAATGGCGGAAAAATCCCCTCCATTCGTGGCGATTTCGTGTCGGTGGAGAACTTTTTTTCAGGCCCTCCGCACCGCTTCTTGGGCGCGGACATACGGCCTCTCCCGCCGATCCTTTCACCCGGATCATCGGGCCCTTTTTGATAAACGAGGGTCTCAGGCACGTAGTTTGCTCATCCCACATGGGCTCCCACTCCCACCCAATACATGAACACACCACAACACACCCCGCTCCCGGACAGCGTCAGTATCGCTGCCGAACTGGAGCTTGACGGCACTTGGGATACCGAGGCCGTGTCCGGACTGATCCGATCGAAGTGCGTGCTTGGCGAAACGCCTGCATTCCTCTTCCTCGGTAGAAAAGAAGCCGCCTTGCTGCGCGAACACCTGGCCAAGGCCTTCGGAGCCGAAGCCGTATCGACGCTTCGCGACACCTACTACATGGGTCTCGAAGTGGTGGAGATCGAAAGCGAAAGCTTCGTCTTCGCCGGTGGCCGCAAGGTGGTCCGCACGCTGCAAGACCCGATCTCCCGTCGCCCCGCATGGCGCGACCGCGAGACCGAAGCCATGTGGCAATTCAGGATCTGACCCGCCCCGGCTGTCGCCCCCGTGCCTTCCGCATGATGGAAGGCACGGGGGCGGAAAACCCACTCGAGCCGGGAATCATTTCCTGACGATGCCATTTCAATGGCCGCCACAATTGCAGCGAGCCGGAGCGAGGTCTGGAGCTGAGACATCATCTCCAATGACGGCAGCGCTTGCCGCCTCCTCGGAGTTCGCTGCCACGGCCTTCTGTCTCGTGACGCGATAGAAGGCGCTGCTGGCAGCCAAGGGATCATTCCATATCAAACGGCTTCCATTGCCTTGAAGAGGCACGGACAACTGGTTCGTCCACGTGACCAACGTCGGACTGCGCGAAATCTGATAGGTATAGCCGGTGGTGGAAGGAACCCGCAATTGCGGTCCGGGATTCATCTGTACCTGCACCGCCGGAACAGGCGGCTCGATGTCCCAACCAATGTCCTGCAGGATCGAGAGCTCAAGATCCGTGGGCACATAGAAGTTATTCGAGTGCGGAAGGTTTCCCACCATCAGCGGAGTCAACGAACTGCCATGCGTGCGCCCGAAGACACCGAAGGCCCGGCTGTTTATTCCGTTGGGGAAGAGGTGAAATCCATCCGTCAGGATCTGTGATCCGAAAGACTGTGCCGCAAGCGGCCCGGAAAAAGCACCCGTCACGGAGAACGTGGTCCAGCTGTTCTGCGGTAGCCACGCACCGATCCCAAGAATATGCGCCAATTCATGCAAGGCTACGGACAAAGCATCGGGGCCCGAGGTCCCCGTCGCGCTGGACGTGGAGAAATTCCAGTTCGCGAGCGATGAATTGAAGAAGACCGCTCCACCCCATGGCGCGAAATCGGTGGGATTCGTGGTGAAGACCACATTGCCCCCCGATTTCACCAGATGAATCGCCCCGGTTTCGCCGCGATTGTAAACTTGGTTCGCCCAAGGATGTCCGCTGTTCAATGTTTCACCGGAGAGTCCGGTAACCCCGCCCGGACCGGCTTGCGCGGCGGTATTGCCGCTGAGAACCGAGGCACCCGCAAAAACGATCAGCGTGTTTGCCGGTACGATCATGTTGCTCTTCCCCGGAACCGGCGTGGCGATCCCGGTAGCCGGGTCCGCATAGGTCGGCGTCCACGTCGCATTGGCGAATTGGGTAGGGTCGATCGCTCCGAGCTGGTCGTTGATAAGATCTTCGTAAAAATCGGCGGCAGTTCTCAATGCTTGCTTGGCACCCGGCTGATTGAAGAACCCTCCGGTATCGAGATCATACCGCAGATCAATCGTCAGGCCGGAGCTGCAAACAGGCAACAACGCCAGAGCCACAACAAGGAATCGGGCCATGCTTCAGGGGGGGGAAGAGCTACGCGGATGGGAGGAGAAGCAGCGCGCGCAGCATTAACATGGACCCGGCAGATCCGGCAACACACTTCTCCCCCTCTCCTTTCAAGGCTTCTTCACTTGGGCGGGAGACATCAGGTAGCCGACGAGATCGCGCACCTCCTCGTCCGAAAGTCCGGAGAGCAACCCCTCCGGCATCATGGAGAGGCCGAGTGCCTTGTTCGTCTTCACGTCTTTCTTCGCCACTTTCGTTTCGACACCCACCATGCGCAGGACGAGTTCGCTGTCGTTCTCCGAGGCCAGCATGGCGGTGACGGTCGTACCATCGTTCTTCTCTATCATGTGCAGTTCGTAGCCTTGGCCGACCAGCGCATTCGGATCGAGGACGTTGTCCAGCCAATGGTCGATGCTGCCGCGTTCGCCACCGGTAAGTTCGGGGCCGATTTCTGCTCCCTCGCCAAAGAGCTTGTGGCAAGCCGCACAGGTGCGGTCGAAGATCGCGCGACCCTTCGCCTTATCGGACTTCGCCAGAACTTCCGGGGTTAGCTTCCCCTTCCACTGCGCCACCAGTGCGCGGCGCGCTGCCTGATCCGCGGTTTGTTCGCCCCAGATCTTCACCACTTCCTTCTGCAACGATGGATCCCGTACTTCGCGAAGACGGGCCACGGCATCGGCGGGCACGTCCTTCACGTAGAGCTTTTTCGCCGCGAGCCAGGCCATCACCCGCGTCGCCTTTCCTTCCCGCGCTGCCAGACGGCTCACCGCGAGTTTCTCCTCTGGAGTAAACCCCGCCACGCGCTCATCCGCGGCAGGCGTGTCGAGCATTTCAGGAAGTGCAAGCAGCACCGGCAGGCGGACGGCAGGATCGTCCACCAGACCCGCCAAACGTTTCATGTCACCCTTCCCTAATGACGGGGCTAGCAACTTGAGCGCTTCCAGCCGCTCGGGCGTTGCGGCCTTCCGGTCCTCCAGCTTCGACCACTGCTTGAGCATCGCCTCGCGATCACCTGAGCGAGCCAGAAGCGCCTCCGCTTTTGGGCGAAGGGCCATATCATCACCGGCTTTCAATTTTTCCACGATGGCCGCCTGTTCGCTGGATAGCTTTTCTTCCGGCTTGGCATCCATACGACCCGCCAGGGCATCAAGAATAAGAGCCGTCTTTTCACCCTCCCCGCGAAGCGCGTTGATTATCGCATCCGGCGAGTCCAAGCGACGCGCCGTCCATTTCACCAGGCGGGCATCGGGACACGACAAGGCGATTTCCACCGCGCGCTTTCCGTCCCGCGGGGCCAAGGCTTCGAAACCGAACCAGAACATCCGCGTGAGATTCGGGTCACTCGTGACCATCTTCGGCGCGATCTTCCCAGCCACCTCCATCGCAAGATCCGGGGGCAGCTTCTGAAGCGCTGAGCAGAGCGAAAGCAGCACCACCGGTGACTCCTCCCTCGTGGCAATCGCGCCCCACGCCGACGGATCGGCGGAGAGACTTCCCTGGGCCGCCAAGCGCACCGCCCATGAGCGGATCCACTCGCTGCCATCGGTGAAAAGCGCCGGCTCCACGGGAATGCCACAGGCAGCCAGACACCACAGCGCCCGCAAGCGGCGAGTTTCATCAGGGTGCCTCGCCAAGGTCTCCGAAAGAAACGCATGCGCCGCGCGATCCATCTCACGCCCCGCTACCGCACGCTCCTGAAGCACGCGGCGTGCGGTACGGAGCGCCCACTCGTCCCGCCCCGCCTGTAGTTGCGCGAGATCCAGATCGCTGGCTTTCGTGAGGTCGCCCTTCCACGGCTTCACCTCGCCATGCCGCAGCCGGAACATCCGGCCATTGCCGCGATCCCATCGCTGCGGGTCCGGCCGGTGGCAGCTCGTTTCATCGTGCCAATCGGTAAAGTAGAGGGCTCCATCCGGACCGGGCTCGATCGCCACGCCGAGGAACCACTCGTCTTTCGTGAGCATCAGGTCGGGCGCGTGCTTGCCCACCCATCCCGATCCCTTCCGCTCGAGCAGGTCACGATTCAGGCGATGGCCATGGATATTGAAGAAGATCGCGCTGTCCCGGAAATCCTTCGGAAAGGAGTCGCTCAGGCAAATCGCAAAGCCGCAATGGGCGTGCCCCCCGCCGGCATCGGACACCTCCTTCGAGATCGCATTTTCATGACCCCAGTGCGCGTGATCCCCGAGGTTGCCCGTCCAGTGCTGGTGATCGGCAATGGTCTCGATGGGATCATAGATGTGCGGATTGAAATGGGAGCCCGCCTGCCGCTGATAGTAGGCACCGGGGATGATGTGCCACAGGTGCGGGATTACGCAGGCTTCGCAGAAGGCCTCCCCGCGATCGTTGAAATCAAGCCCCCAAGGATTTGAAGTGCCGTGGGCGAAGACCTCGAACTTCTCCATCGCCGGATGGAAGCGCCAGATGCCCGCATTGATCGGGATGCGCTGGGCATCGGGCGTGCCCGGCTTTCCGACGCGCGAGTGGGTGAAGACTCCATGGCACCCGTAAAGCCAGCCGTCCGGACCCCAGATGAAGGAGTTCAGCGTCTCGTGCGTGTCGTGATAGCCCCAGCCATCCAGCAGGATCCTCGGAGCGCCATCGGCCAGGTCGTCGCCATCCTTGTCGGCGAGGAACATGAAATACGGCGCGGCTCCCACATAGAGCCCGCCGAAGCCGGTTTCGATCCCGCTCACCAGATTGAGATTCTCCGCGAAGACCTTCCGCGTTTCATAGCTCCCGTCCCCATCCGCGTCCTCGAAAATGAGGATTCGGTCCTTTCCCTCTCCTTCCGGTGCACGGCGCGGATAGGTCGTGCCCTCCGCCACCCAGATCCGCCCGCGGGCGTCGAAACACATGGCGATCGGCTGCACCACGTCCGGCTCACCAGCCACCAGATCCACAGCAAACCCGGCGGGTACTTTCATTCGGGATGCCGCCTCGGCCAGAGACGCTCCTTTGACCATGTCCTGTTGGGCGACAAGGAGATCCGTCAAGAACAGCGAGGCGGAGATCGCAAGTAAACGCATTTGAGAAATACTGTAGCGCCCAGAAGTGGCTTTCATTTTCGCATTTTACTGTCACAAGGAGCCGGATCGGGATCGTTCCTTGGGCGACTTGCACGATGGATCTTGGCAAAACGCGGCGGCTCAGGAATAGGTTGTCATCCTCAAATGAGTCTCACCTACCTCCCCGTCACCGCCGACCTGGAGTTCGATTGTTCGAACTACGAGGTCGTTTCCAAAGTCATGATGGAAGCGATCGAAGCCACGCTGGCCATGGGAAATCCCCAACCGTGGTCCGGCTACCTCGCCATGACGAAGAGCGAAACCGTCGTGGGTATCTGCGCCTTCAGAGGACCGCCGAACGAAAACAAGGAGGTGGAACTCGCGTGGTTCACGTTCCCCCCTTACGAGAAACGCGGCTACGGCACGCAAATGGCTGCAGCCTTGGTGAAGTTCGCAGAGGAGAACCCCAATGAAATCGCCCGCGTGATCGCCTATACGGAACCGGAACGAAATGCGGCGGCGAGGATCTGCGAAAAAACGGGATTCGTGCTCCAAGGCGAATTCGAACACCAGGAAGATGGCCGGGTTTGGCTGTGGACCAAAGAAATCACCGCCGAAGGCTAAGATGCCCGGGACGGGTCGGAGTTCCTATTTCCTCGGAACCGCTTTCACCGCTCCGACGGAAATGCCGCCATCAACCAGCAGGGTCTGGCCCGTCATGTAGGCGCTCGCATCGGAAGCGAGAAAGACCAGCGTGCCGTCCAGATCACCGGGTGCCCCTGGCCGCTTCAGCGGGATGCGATCGGTCAGGTATTCGACCCAGGCCGCGTCCTCATACATCACCGCGTTCTGCGCTGTCTTGAACCAGCCGGGTGCGAGGCAATTCACGGTGATGCCATGTTTTCCCCAATCGTCGGCAAGGCTCATGGTGAGTTGCTTCACGCCACCACGGCTCGCGCCGTAGGGAGCGAGGCCCGCGTATCCGTTCACGCAGGTGACGGAGCCGATATTGATGATGCGTCCGTAGCCGCGCTCCACCATCCGTCGGGCGATGGCTTGCGCGGTGAAAAAGACGCCGCGCAGATTCGTGTCGAGGATGAGGTTCCAATCGTCCCAGGTTACTTCGAGCGCCGGTTTGCGGACGTTGCAACCGGCGTTGTTCACGAGGATGTCGAGTTTGCCTGCAGCGGACCATGCGGCGTCCGCGGCGGCTTCGATGCTCGCTTGCTCGCGCACATCGAGTTCGACGGGCCATGCCTTTCTTCCAAGTGAGTGGATCTCATCCACCGTGGCACCAAGCGATGACAGGGTGCGGCTGGTCACCACGACATCCGCACCGGCCCTGGCGAGCGCAAGCGCGAAGCCTTTGCCGAGACCCCGGCTGGCACCGGTGACGAGGGCTGTTTTTCCGGAGAGGTCGAAGGGATTCATTGATAATCGGTGATAAGCACTTTCAAGGCACCCGGAGCCTTCGCCTTTGCAAAAGCGTCCACCCCATTCTCCAAGCCAATGGCCGCCGTGATCAGCGGCTTCACCCGGATGCTGCCGGAGGCGATCGCTTCCAATGCCTCGGGATACTCACCGGCAATCGCGCAGGAGCCCAGCACATCGAGTTCTCGCGTCACGACGACCTGCAAAGGCAGCGGAACATTCGGCGAGAGATTCCCCACCAGCACAACGCAGCCGCCTTTACGCACCGAGCGGATGGCGAAATCCACCGTTGATGCAGCGCCGACGACTTCCATCGCAACATCCACCTCAAGGAGGGGTGGCGTTCCGCCTCCTTGGAGTGCCACGTCGGCACCGAGTTCGCGAGCGAGCTTCAAGCGACCCTCGTCCAGATCGACCGCAATCACCTTCCCCGCTCCCGCACGCTTCAGTGCTTGGACAATCAACAGTCCGATCAATCCCGCACCTACGACGAGCACCGTCTTTCCCGCGACATCACCCGCGCGCCTCACCGCGTGGAGCGCCACGCCGACCGGCTCCGCGAAAGCCGCTTCTTCAAATGACAGCGCGTCCGGCAAGCGATGCAAAATCCGCTGTGGCACCGTCACGAACTCCGCGAAGGCACCATCCCGCCGGAACTCGGCGCAAGCGACGCCCACCACCTGGCGAGAATCGCAAAGATTCACGCGGCCCTCGCGGCAGTAGCCGCACTCGCCGCACCAGACGGTGGAGTCGAAGGTGACACGGTCGCCGGGTTTCCATGCGGAGACACCTTCACCTGCGGCATCCACCGTGCCGCTTGCCTCGTGGCCCATCACCAGCGGCGGGATGCGCCTGCCGCTGCTGCCGTCCATGCCGTGGAGATCGCTGCCGCAGATGCCGCACGCTTTCACGCGCAGCCGCACCTCTCCCGGACCGGGCTGCGGCACGGGAAGATCCACCACCGCCAGTTCGGACGGGGCCACGAGTTGCAGCGCCCTCATTGGCTGACGCGTTCGAGATCGCGCACTTCCACCTTCGCCCACCAGTCCTTGAAGGCATTGATGAACACGTAGTGATCCGGGTCTTCCTGATAGGCGTCCTGCGCCGCTACGGATTCGAAAGTAAACGAGGTCGCGTAGTCCCAGGATTGATCGATCACGGGACGCTCCATCACTTTGGCCGGCACGGCCCAGAAGCCGCTCACCAGACCCTTCACCCTCAGAAGATCGTCCAGTCCCGCCTCGAAGGCCTTGCGGTCTGCCTCGTTCCTCCGCTCTTCCTTCAGCCAGAAATACACGTGATGTTCCATACGCCGCCCGTGTAGCGGCGGCGGGGACAAGGAGCAAGCCCGCGGCGTGCATGCAGGAATCCCTGCCGCACACCGCTCAAATCAAGCTTCAGCGCTTCTTCCGCAGGAAGGCCGGCACATCGAGGTCCTCGCCTTCGAAGAGACTTGGAGAAGCACCTTCGAAGCGTCCGCGCGGGCCGCCGTCGAAGCTCAGTTCGGCCTGGCCTTTGCCTGCTCCGCGAGCCTTCACCGGAACCACAGGCCGTTCGTCGGCAGGCGGCTCTTCGATTTCCGTGAACGCGTCGTCGAGGTCGTCGAATACGCCGGGAAGGATCACCGGCTTGTCACCCGCGACCGGTTCAGGTGGGGATTCACTCACCAGTTCTTTGACGGGTTCTTCCTTCTCCGCGACTTCGAAGAAGGCGGGCGCTTCCTCGTCTTCGACGGCAGGATGAAGCGTTTCCACAATTTCGGGGAAATCCTCGTCTTCGATCGAGATATCGTCCGCCGGCACGAAGGCAGCTTCCGGAGCAGGACCGGCGAAGTCATCTTCCGATACGACAAAGGGTTCCTCGGTCACGCTCCGATCAATCGTGAAAGGGGAACTCTCCGCTTCAGCGAAAGGGGTGTCCTCTTCGACAGGCGGTTTGGCGGACGTGAACTCGGCGATCGATGGCGCGGGTTCCTCAGCGAAAAGACTGGCGGCGGTCATCGCCGGAGTGACGGTCTTCCGTTCCCGTTGCGGCGGGGCAAGGGCCACCACCGGCTCCTCCTCTTCCTCGGGTTCATCGACCGAGAAACCCACGGTCGGCTCAAGCAGCGCGGGCTTCTCAAGCGGCGACGTCCGCTGGGCGTGCAGGCGATCTTCCGGCAGCGAGCTCACCATCGTGATGCTCAGGTAGTCGCCCATGCTCGGATCGACCGCCGCGCCGAAGAGCACGTGTGCCTTTTCCGGGACATGCTTCGAGAGGCTCTGCATGAGCAGCTCGATCTCGTAAAGGGTGAGGTCTTCGCCACCACAGAGGTGAACGAGCACCGTTTCCGTATCCCGCAAGAGCGCGCCTTGATCGAGGAGCGGGCTGTTGAGCGCATTGCGCAAGGCCTTCTGCGCGCGGTCCTTGCCGCTCGCGATGCCCGAGCCGAAGAGGCAACGGGAGCGCGTGGTGCGGAGTGCCGTCATCAGGTCATCCAGGCCGACATTGATCAGGCCCGGACGGATCACCAGGCGAATCACCGCCTTGATGCTCTCCGAAATCATGCGGTCGGCTGCGGCGAAGGCTTCATGGATCCCCTGCTTCGCCAGCACCAGATCTCCCATCCGCGTGTTGTCAAAGGTGACCAGCGCGTTGGAAAGCACGGCAAGTTCGTTCAGCGAGGTTTCCGCCTGTTCGCGACGGCGGCGGCCTTCAAAGCTGAAGGGCATCGTGGCGAAGACGACGACGAAGGCACCTTCTTCACGGGCGATGCGGCAGACGATGGGAGCCGCGCCCGAACCCGTGCCACCGCCAAGGCCGACGCAAAGGAAGACGATCTTGCGACCCTTGAGCGCGGCACGCACTTCCGTCTCCGCTTCCAACACCGCCTGCTGGCCGAGTTCCGGATCACCACCGGAGCCGAGACCCTTGGTGAGATTGCGGCCCAGCTGGATGCGATCGCGGGCGACCGAACCGGACAGCGTGCGGATGTCGGTATTGATCGCCAGCATTTCCGCTCCGTCCATGCCGTCGAGGACGACACGATCGAGCATATTGGTCCCCGCACCGCCGAGGCCGACGATCTTCACGGAGGACGAAGGAATGGTGTTTTGTGAGTCGCGTGGGAATTCGATCATGGCATTCGGTGGCGGACCAGCCGCCGGGTTGATGAGTTATCGTGAAAAGGGCCAAAGGACGTTTCCGATCTTGCGCAGTACGCCGCGCTTCGGTTCGCGCTCGGCCTCGATGATCTGCGCGTAGCGGATCAGGCCGATGGCGGTGGTGAATTGTGGATCCTTGAAATTTGCTTGGACGCCGCTGAGCTCGGGCGGTTCGGGGCGATAGACGTCGCGCTTGAAAATATCGTGCGCGAGTTCGCCGAAGCCGCGCATCAAGCTCGTGCCACCCGAAAGGAAGACACCGGTGCCGACGCGCTCGATCGCCCCATCCGGCAGACGGCGCTGGAGCAATCGCAGGGTTTCCTCCAAGCGCTGGCGGATGATGTCGTTGAGAAGCTGGCGCTTCACTTCCGCTTCGGCGAAGCCTTTCTCATCCGCCACCTTGATCAGGCCGACCGAGCGGGCTGGGTCGGCGGATGCATCCCCCTCACGCACCTTGAGGATCTCCGCCTTCGAGAAGGCAAGGCCGGTGACGAGGTGGATGTCATTGGTCACGTGATCGCCGCCGACCGGGATGCAGCCGGAGGCTTCGACCGCGCCATCGAGGTAAAGCACGTAGTCGGTGGTTCCTCCGCCGATGTCGATCACCAGGGCGCCGCGCTCTTTCGATTCGCGATCGAGGGCCACCTGGGCGGCCGCGATCGGAGAAAAGACGAGATCGTCGATATCCAGCGGCATTTCACGCACGCACTTGATCTGGTTCTCGATGCGCGAGCGGATCCCGTGGATGACGTGGAAATCGGCATCGACCGTCTTGCCGGACAAGCCGATCGGCGAGGTCGCATGCTCGAAGCCATCCACCCCGTAGCGACGGATGATGTGGTGGAGGTAAACATTCTCGGGCGGGATCGCGACCGCGCGGGCGATCTCCTTTGCCTCCTGCACGTGGGACGGCCCGATGACGTTCTCGTCGTCCGGCAGCCGGAAGCTGCCACGGTTGTTGACCCCTTGGATGTGGGCACCGGTGATGGCGAGATAGACGCTGCCGATTTCGACGTCGCTGGCGTCCTCCGCCTTCACGAGAGCATCTTTCACGCAGGCGCGGACCTGGGGGAAATCGTAGATTTCACCCTTTTTGACGCCGACGGATTTCGACTGTCCGACGCCCAGGATTTTGACCGAGCCGTCCGACTTCACTTCTCCGACCACCATGCAAATCTTGCTGGTGCCGATTTCGAGGCCGACGTGAATCTTCGAGCGAGCCATGGGAGGGTATCAGCGGTTGAGGAGATCTTGGACGTCGCGCGTGCGGCGATCGATGCCGGGAGTTTCAGGTTCTTCGATCAGGATGGCCCGCGGCACGCCATTGCCCCGCAGCTTCACGGGGATATTGCGCTCGGGGATGAGCTCAATGGAAGCAATCTGCTGGGAACGTTCCCGCGCATGGTCCAGCGCGGCCTTCAGGTCTCCCATCTGACGCTTGTGATCGCCGAGCCCGAAGGAAGCGGTCATGCCGTCCCGGGAAAGAAGTTCGAGGGACCACGCTCGATCCTGGCGGAGAGAGTAGATCCACTCCGTGGCGCCGGGGATTTCCTCGCACGCGACTTTGTAAAGTCGCACAAGACGGTCAAATTGCGGGTTTTTCACCGCTTGGCCGGCCACCAAGGGTTCGCCACCATCCCCGAGGAAAAACACCGGGAGCATCGCGGCGGTTTTGGACAGCGCCGGATGGCAGGGAAATGCAACACCCGAGCGGTCCACGAGCAGGCCGCTCTTTTCGTCATGGGCATCGATACCTTGGGCCGTACTGGCGACCCAAGCGTAGGGCTCGCGCGCCGCCACCTGCACCACCAGAGTGCCGGGGAATTCGCGCCGCACATTCGCCGTGGCGATCTCCGGCAAGGCGCGGAGCTTCGACTCAATTTCCGCCGCATCGCAATCGAACAGGCTTCCGTTGATATTGATGCCAGCGATCTCGACGAGACGCCGCTCATCAAGGGCGGGATTCGGCGTGAGTTCGATCGCTTGCAGCCTGAACTCCTGATTCTCCACAAGTCCCCGCTGGATGCCGAGGCGAACGCCCACCACCGCGCCGAATGCGAGGGCAATCAGAAACGCCAGCCGCATGAATTTCCGGCAAGTCTTCAAGAAACCGAACCACACGATCCGCGGCGACACGACATGTGCCTGCAGTTGGATCAACTGGCGGCTGTGACGGACCTTGGACGTTCGTTTCTTGAACATGGGGAGTCGGGTGAAGGGTTACTTGGAGCGGATGGCGAGCGAGAGCTTGGCGATGCGCAGGCAGAGTTCGGTGAAATCGATGCCAACGGCCGCGGCGGACTTCGGCAGCAGGCTTGTCTCGGTCATGCCAGGAATCGTGTTCGCTTCGAGAACGAAGGGATTGCCCGCAGCGTCCAGCAGCACATCGACACGCGAATAGACTTCGATGCCCAGCGCGCGATGCCCGGCAAGCGCGGCCTCTTGCACGCGCCGCGTCGTTTCCGCATCGAGATCCGCAGGGCAATAGTAATCGCTGCCCACGCCGCCCGTCAGCCATGGGTACTTGTTGGACATGTCATAGAACCCATCGCGCGGCGCGATGTGGACGATCGGCATGGCCACGTCATCGAGGATGCCAACGGTGAGTTCCTTTCCTTCCACGAAGGCTTCAACGAGAATGTCATTGCCGTATTTGGCCGCGGTTTCCATCGCGGGAAGCGCCTGCGCTTCTTCCTTCACGATCGTGACCCCCACGCTGGAACCTTCACGCGGTGGCTTCACCACGAAAGGAACCGGAATCGAGGGCAAGCGCGGGCCGCCGGAAACATCCACGATCTCCGAACCCGGAGTGGGGACGCCGGCCGCGAGGAACTTCTCCTTCGCGAGGTTCTTATCGAAGGCCACCCGGCTGCTGGCGATGCCCGCGCCGGTGTACGGGATGCCGCGCTCCTCAAGGATTGCCTGGAGCTGTCCATCCTCGCCAAAGGTCCCGTGGATCACATTGTAAGCGAGGCCGGTTCCTTCCGGCAGGGCGAAATCGGTAGAAGTCACATCGACTCCGACCGCATTGCACCCGGCCGCCTGCAGTGCCTTCAGCACCGCCTTGCCGGAGGCCAGCGAAACCTCGCGCTCGGAGCCAGGGCCGCCCATCAGGACGGCGATGAGGAGATTGGAATCAATCATGGAAAAATCGGAAAATGGAGAACCACGGAATACTCGGAACACACGGACGGCCCACGTGAGATCGCGGAGATTGAAATCAATTTCCGTGTATTCCGCGTGTTCCGTGGTTCGCCTTTCATGGTTTAAAAAGTGAACTCATCTTCACCGAGCACTTTCACCTCGGTTTCGAGTTCGATGCCGCGGGTTTCGCGGGCGATGGCCTTGATCCGTTCGATCACTGCAAGCACTTCGCTTGCCGTTGCTCCGCCGCCGTTCACGATGAAATTGCCGTGCACTTCGGAGACGCGGGCCTTCCCCTCGTTGCAGCCTTTCAGTCCGAGCTCATCCACCAGCTTCCCGGCGGGAACTTCCATGGGATTCTTGAAGATGCACCCGGCACTGGCCGCGACCGGCTGGGTGCTGCGGCGCTTCGAGCGCGAGGCATCCCAACGCTGCTGGATCGAATCCGCCGTGTCAGGCATGCCCGTGAAAGTCGCCTGCAAGGCGAAGTTGCGGCGCAGCTCAGGCACGTCGCGGTAGTTCGCCACGATCTCCTCGCGTGACCGTTCGCGGATCTCACCGTCCTCATCGAGGAAGATCACCGAAACCACCTGATCGAAAGTTTCCGTTCCCATCGCGCCGGCGTTCATGCGCAAGGCGCCACCGACGTTTCCGGGAATCCCTTCCATCCACTCGAAGCCGCCGATGCCCGCCGCTTGCGCGACGCTCGCCACTTTCTTCAAGCGAACACCTGCACCGGCGATGATCTTGCCATTTTCCGCACGGCATTCGGAAAAGGCACCGCCGCTGGGGTGAATCACCGCCCCGCGGATGCCGCCATCGCGCACCAGCAGGTTTGATCCACGCCCGACAACGCGCATCGCAACCCCGCGCTCGCGGCAATAGTTCACCACCGCGGCGAAAGACTCGAAGGTATGCGGCTCGATCCAATACTGCGCCGGACCGCCGACCAGCATCGTGGTGTGGCGGCGCATCGGCTCGTAGAGGCAGCCATCGATGTCGTCCTTCGGCGCCAACTGGAGAATCTGCTCGAGAATCTTGAGGTCGGCCGCGATGCGCGTCCCCGCTTCGTGGACGTTCCCCGCACCGAGCGTGATCAGCAGGTCGCCGGGCTGCAGTTCGTTGCCCACCGCATGATGCGCCGTCGCCAGATTCGGCAGGGACACGACATGATCGCCGCCCTGCTTCTTCGCCGCCTGCACGATGGTATCGCCAGTGACTCCCGGGATCGGCAGCTCGCTCGCAGGATAAACGTCGGTCACGAAAACCTTGTCCGCGGTTTGCAACACCTTCCCGAAATCATCCGCCAGCGCCTGCGTCCGCGTGTAGCGGTGCGGCTGGAAAAGCACGACCACCCGGCCCGGCTTGAGCGAACGCGCCGTCTGGAGCGTCGCCGCCAATTCCGTGGGATGGTGTCCGTAGTCATCCACGATGCGCGTGCGCGACGAGAGATATTTCGTTTCGAAGCGCCGCTTCGCTCCCGCGAAGGAATTCAGCGCGCGCGACACCAGCCGGAAATCCGCTCCCAGGCGGTCTGCCGTCGCGATGCAGGCCAGCGCATTCAGCACATTGTGCCGGCCGGGGATGCCCAGCTCGACATCGCCGAGGATCTCGGCGTTACGAACTACGGTGAATGCCGTAGCACCGCGCAGCTCGCGGATTTCCGCGGCCGTGTAGTCCGCACCCGACCAGCCGTAGCTCACAGCCTGCGGGGATTTCGAGCCGACCTCCGTCGCCACGGGACACTCCTTGCAGTAAACCACGGGACCGGACGTCTGCCGCACGAGGGTGGTGAAGACCTCCTTGATCTCGTCGAGATCCTTGTAGTGGTCGAGATGCTCCGCCTCGATGTTGAGAATGATCGAGCAGCCCGGGCGGTAGAGCGCCAGGGTGCCATCGCTTTCATCGCCCTCCGCGACCATCCATTCGCCCTCTTCGGACCAACGGGCGTTCGCGCCCAGGACGGGGATTTCCGCGCCGACGTAGTGGCTCGGCTGCAGCCCGGCTTCACGCAGCGAATGCGCCACCATCGAGGAGGTGGTCGTCTTCCCGTGGGTACCGGAAACCACGATTCCCTTCCGCGTGTGCAGGATCGCCGCGAGGCACTCGGCTCGGCGGAGGATCGGAATGCCTGCCGCTTTCGCCGCGGCATAGGCCGGATTTTCCGGACGGATCGCGGAGGAATAGACGACCAGATCCGCGCCGTTCACCGCCTCCGCGGTGTGCGGGGAGGAGAAAATCAGCCCGATGCGCTGCATGCGCTCGGTTTCGTCCGAAGTCACCCGGTCGGACCCGCTCACAGTGTGGCCCATGCCGAGGAGCAGCAACGCGAGGCCGCTCATCCCCGAGCCTGCCACCCCGATCAGGTGGATGCGCAGCGGATGTTCGCGGTCGGTCAGCTTCTGGCTCAGGTCGTTCATTTCCGGGAAAGGGTCGCTTCGATAGCGTCGCACACCCGCGCCGCGGCATCGGGCACGGCGAGCGAACGGGCCGCTTGTGCCATGCGGTCGCGCGTTTGCAAGTCGCTCATCAGCGTAGTGACCCGCGCCGCGAGCTTAGCGGCATCAAGCGCCGATTCCTGCTCCAAAAATGCGGCCCCCGCGTTTGAAAAAACTTCCGCATTCCGCGTCTGGTGATCGTCGGCGGCGTAAGGAAAAGGCACCAGGATCGACGGCAGCCCGAGAAAGGACAGCTCGGTCATGCTTGATGCCCCGGAGCGGGACAGCACCGCATCAGCCACCGCATAGGCGGACGGCATGTCGTCGCAAAACCCGATCACGTGGTAGCCCTCGCGGCCACCCGCCTCTTCCTCCACCCGCTGCTGGTCCAGCGGACCCGCGATGTGCAGCACCTGGGTGCCCGCCGGAAAATCCGGAAAAGCTTGTGCCACCAGCGAATTCAGACGCCGGGCTCCTTGACTCCCGCCGGTGACCATCAGAGTCGGGCGGGCGGGATCGAGCCCGAATTTCGCCGCGGCTTCCGCCCGGCCCGGCAAGGATCGCATTTCCGCGCGCACCGGAGTGCCGGTTTGCACCACCTCGCGCGAGCCGAAGTAGCGTCGCGCCGCCTCCCAGCCGATGAAGACCTTCTGGCAGAATTTTGCCGTCAACCGATTCGCCTTGCCCGGCAAAGCATTGGAATCGTGAACAAAAGCCGGAAGGCCCGCCTTTTTCGCGGCCCATGCGGGAGGGAGCGAGGTAAAGCCCCCCATCCCGAGAACCGCATCCGCCTTGGACTCCTTCAGCAAGCCGCGGCAGCGCCCCATGGTCCGCCACAGCTTCCAGAGAAAGGGCAGCATCTTCGGCGAAAAGGTGGCGGGCTTGCCGATCGCGGGGATTGTTTCGAATTGATACTGAGTGTATTTCCGCCGGGCTTCCTGATCGATTTTCTTTTCCGAAACCAGCAGGAGCACGCGTCCACCACGGGCCGTCCACTCTTCCGCCACTGCCAGACCCGGGAAGAGGTGTCCTCCCGTTCCGCCGCACGCGATCACCAACGACGCTTTCCCGCTATTTTGTTCCATAATCCGGTAACCCGGGACCTCCGGCCATCGAGCCGCGCGGCCACGACAAAGAATGCAACATTTCTTGATTATCAGGCAATCTCCAAAACCGGGCCCAAGGGGGATTTCCGGCAAGATTTTTATTGAACAATTTCCGAGCTCTGGACGCTTCCTTCGACGCAGCTGTGAAACGCTGTTGCGCACCCGCGCCAAATGAACCTCCAAGGCTGATTTTGCGAATCACAGGGGGAACCCGTTAATTATTAAGGTTTTCATCAACGCGCCCCCATGGACGACCTTAAACTCATCTTTACCAATTTCGCATTTTGATTTGGATTTCAATGGTTTACATGGTCAAAAGATCGCCAAACACGAAAGTCTGAAAAAGGTAATCATATCTCTTCCTACGCGATCGCGTCATACGAATCGTCTTGTCGCACGGAAGGTTCGGGTGTTGGATCACGTCGTTCTCCGGAACACCCCGCTGCCCGCCGGATTTCTCTCCCCCCCCGATCCCAAGGCAACGGAACTCAGACGAACCGACCGAGGGCAAGCCCCCCAACCCTAGGCCGGTTCGCCAGCTAAGCCGGCCCTGATTCTCCCCCAAAATCGAGCCGGCAAATTTCCCCCAGTTAGTGTGTGTGTTAGTGTGTGTTGTCAGCCGCCCGGCGGGTCACTTCCCCCGATCCGCCGGGCGGACTGCCTAAACAGAAGCACTGACCCCCTCCCCCACTTTCCTTTCCCCCCGACACCTTGAGTCAGGGCCGGAACACGAACGACAAGTCCGTCGTCGCCGTCAATTCCTCCACCCTCATTCGTCGCGGGGTGTCGCGACCGGTCCAGCTTTCGAGGAAAAGGAATTCCTTCCGTCCGGCGTGGTAGCCGACGACCACCGAGGCGTGCAGCGGCGCATCCTCACCCGGCCACGAGGCGCGTTCGCCCGCGGAAGCCGGATCGGGAAGGGTCGCCGTGGGATGCTTGGAAAACTCCCGCATGAACCGCGTGTGCAGCGCATTCCGCTCCGGCGAGTAACGCCTCCACACGATCACCGGGAAGCCCGCACTCAACGCTCTTGTCGCCGCAGCGGCATCGAATTTCGTGGAGCGATCCAGCCCATAGCCCGCCTCGGCAGCCACGGCGTGGTAGAGCTTCACCAGATTCGCCCCATCGGCCCGGCCCGTGTTCTTGAATCCGCTGGCCACTGCCAGCCAATCCTCGTCGAGATGCAGGCCGAAATGCCGTGCCGCCATCGCCAGGGTATTCAGTCCACAGTACGGGCGATACCCCTGCGGGATCGGTCGCAGCCCGTGTAAGGAAACGGTGCCATCGTCCTCACGGGCGACACCGGCCGCCAACTTCTCCAGCTTCTGCCGGGGTGGCAGTTCGGCGATCTCGGGATCCATCCACTCCTCCACCGGAACCTTTTCCGCCGAGATCGTTACCCGTAGCAGGCGGTTTTCCCCCGCCAGCAGGCGCACCCTCCGGCCGTCCTTCCGCCACTCCTCGACCGGCGTGCGCAGCCCGCGGGTCTTGCCGATTTTCCCTTCCACCGGCTTCGAATCACCGCATGCCGCCGCAATCGAGCTCTTCAGATTCGCGTGGGAATCCGAGTAGAGCTTCGTGAACTCCGTCTGCTTTTCAGCAAGCCGGACCGCGATTTCCTTTCTCATTTCCCTTCGGCTGAGGCCGTCCGGCATCTCCTCGTCGAAGTAGCCGAAATACGAGCCCGCATCGACAAAGGTCGCTTCCAGCGATTCGAGCTTCCCCTCACGCTGGACGGAGCGCAGCAGGATCACGTCTTGTCCGAAGAGTTTCGGCCGCGCCATCAGGTGGGAAATCGTCGCGGAGGCCACCTGTCCTTCTTCATTCCAATCGCCGGGCAGCTTTTCGGTCCCCTCCCAGATGCCGTTGGAAAGGAGAGCCTGCGTCAGATCCTGGCCATTGAGCGGGCTGTCGGCGGCGAGCACCGGGCCGACGATGGAATTCGGAAGCGCCCCGGCCGGAGTGACCAGAAGGCAGCCAGCCACGAGAAGCAGCGCGAGGGGAATCGCTTTCATTCTCTCACGGATAGGGCGGCTTTGGAAAAATCCAAGCCGGGAGAACGTCCGGAATCCGCTCGCCTGCTTGTCCGGCCTCGTGAAAAGTCGCGGAAATCCATGCCGTCCCAGCACCGAAGAGGACCCCTCTCACTGATCTTTCTCATCCTTCTCTGCGGGCTCCTCCCTGGAATCACGATGGCGAATCCCGTAACCCTCGACCCCTTGGGATCGCTGGGTCCGGTAGTGCGAACGGGAGTGATTTGCGTGGCGCTCGCCGTGGAGGTGGCCTTGGTTTCGGCCATTTTGATCCGCTTCTGCGGAGTGGAGCGTCGAGCGATGCTGGTGGTGACGCTGCTGATCCTGAATATCGCGACGTTCTACCTCTTTATCGTCCTGGTCCTGCCGATGGCAGGAAACGTCTTCTTTGTCGAAGTCGCGATCTGGCTGACGGAAGCGCTGTTGATCCACCGTGTCGCCCGGTCCTTGGGACAGCGCCCTCCCGGAATGGGAATGGCGCTTGGAATCTCTTTGGTCGGAAATCTGGCTTCATTCCTGGTGGGACTCACCCTCTGATCAGCCTCCGTGAAAGCAAAGCCTGCCCTTGCCCGCCGCGCGGGGAGCGTCTAAAGCCGCCGCATGCACGGATTTGCCTACCGCCATGGATCGCTGCACTGCGAGGACGTCGATCTCCAGACCCTTGCCGCGGAACACGGCACGCCTCTCTACGTTTATTCCGCAAACACCATCCGGGATCACTACCGCCGTCTCGACAAGGCGCTCGGCCCGATCGACCACGAGGTGGCCTATGCGGTGAAGGCGAATTCGAACCTCTCCGTGCTGCGTTTGCTCGCCGAGGAGAACGCGGGCTTTGACATCGTTTCGGGCGGCGAACTCTTCCGCGTCATCCAGGCCGGAGGCAATCCCGCGAAGTGCACTTTCGCCGGAGTCGGCAAGACCCGCGCGGAAATCGAGTACGCGCTCAAGCAAGGGATCTACTCCTTCAACGTCGAGAGCGAGGAAGAGCTGCGCTACCTCAATGAAGTGGCCGGCGAGCTCGGCGTGATCGCACCGGCCGCCGTGCGCGTGAACCCGAACGTGGACGCGAAGACCCACAAGTACATCTCCACCGGCAAGTCCGAGAACAAGTTCGGCGTCGATTTCGATGCCATCCCCGACCTCTACGCGCGCGCTGCCAAGGAACTCGCGCACGTGAAGCTGCGCGGTTTGCAGATGCACATCGGTTCCCAGCTCACCTCCATCAAGCCCTTCATCGAGGCAGTGGAAAAGGTCGCACCGCTGGCGATCCACCTGAAGACCACGCACGGCATCGAGTTCTGGTCGATCGGCGGCGGCATCGGCATCGTGTATCACGACTCGCTCGAATCCGGTGATCCGAAGTGGTGGGAGTCGAAGCCCGAGGGCGAGCGCCCGCTGACGATCGCCGAATACGGCGAAGCCCTCGTGCCGCGTCTCGAGCATCTCGGTCTCAAGATCCTGCTCGAACCCGGCCGCTACATCGTAGGCAATGCCGGGGTGCTGCTCACCCGCTGCCTCTACGAGAAGCACGGCACCGCGAAGACCTTCAAGGTGGTGGACGCGGGCATGAACGACCTGATCCGCCCCGCCCTCTACGAAGGCCACCACGAGATCGAACCCGTGAAGCAACCCGGAACCGCCCGCCGCAAGGTGGACGTGGTCGGACCGATCTGCGAAAGCGGCGATTTCTTCTGCCAGGACCGCGAGCTCCCCGACTTCCAGCCGGGCGAAACCGTCGCGCTGATGAGCGCCGGCGCCTACGGCTTCGTAATGGCATCCAACTACAACTCGCGCCCGCTGCCCGCCGAGATCCTCGTCGATGGAAGTACGGCACGCGTCGTACGAAAGCGCCAGACGCTCGACGACCTCATCGCGGGGGAAGTCTGATCATTCCCTACAGAATCGGATAAGACAGGCGCATCCGGAGCGTTCATTCTCCGCGGAAACGTGGCTGCAGCATCCTGCTGCAGTCGCAAGCCGATGAGTGGGCTATTCCAAAACCCGTGCGCCTGTATCTTCAACTCCACCTGCTGGTCTTCCTGCTGGCGACCACGGCGATCCTTGGTCACCTGATCTCCTTGCCAGCAGCGGGCTTGGTCATCTGGCGGACGATCTTTGCGTCGCTGGGAGCGATGGCGTGGGTCATCGCCATCCGGCGCAAGTCGCCATGGCCGGGATGGAAGGCGGCGAGCACCTTCTTCGGCGTTGGCATCCTCGTCGGCCTCCATTGGATTTGTTTCTTCGGGGCCATCAAGCTGGCCAATGTCTCAATCTGCCTGGCGGGCCTGGCTACCATTTCCCTCTTCACCGCCTTCACCGAACCGCTTCTCGAACGGAGGCGGGTGAGGCCCTTTGAAGTCGTGCTCGGCCTGCTGGTCGTCGTCGGAATCGCCTTGGTCGCCGGCTTCGAGCGCGGACGGTTGCTGGGACTCGGGGTGGCGCTGTTGAGCGCTTTTCTCGCCGCGGTCTTTCCCGTGCTCAACCGGCGGCTGGTGACCACCGGTGGAGATCCACTGGTCATGGTGGCATGGGAAATGGCGGGAGCTTGTGTCATTTCCCTGCTACTGTTTCCGCTGGTCGGAGGCGGAGTCCCGCTCCTCGCATGGCAAGGGCTCGACTGGCTCTGGCTCCTCCTGCTGGGGTGGGTGTGCACGATCTTCGCGCACGGATTTCATATCCACCTGTTGCGGCACCTGAGCGCCTTCACCATGAGCATGGCGTTCAACCTGGAACCGATCTACGGCATCCTTGCCGCCGCGCTGCTCTTCGGCGAACACAAGCAACTGCATCCGCTTTTCTACGTCGGCTTGCTCACGATCCTCGCCGCGAACGTGCTGCATCCGCTAGTCCTGAGTAGGCTGGCGAAGCCGAAGTAGCACGAGCTTCCAAGCTTGTGTGGCTGACGTTCACCCCCTGCGAGAATCGGCCCCTCGTCCATTGTTCCCCACGCGTCCCACGCGACATGAAATGTCGCGCTACTTCGCATGGCCGCGCAGCCTAAAGCTTCACGGCGTACGACTTCATGCCGACCACCGGCAAGGGCCTGTCATCCATAACCCGCGAACGACGGTGAATGCCGCAGAGCATTCCCACCGCGCCCATGGAGATGAGGAGGCTCGTGCCGCCGTAGCTGACGAAGGGAAGCGGCAGGCCGTCATTCGGAAACACGGCCGTCACCACCGCGATATTCACCATGGCAGGCACCACGATCACGCAGGTAAGGCCGAGTGCCAGGCAGCGGTCGAACATGTTCGCCGCCTGCGCCGCGATCGAGAGCCCGCTGATTGCGATCATCACGTAGCAGAAAACCGCCCCGAGTGTGAACGGAAGACCCAGTTCCTCGCCGACGACCGGGAAAATGAAATCAATGTGCGCGTAGGTGAGCGTGCCGAATTTCTCCGACCCGTTCCCCAGCCCGACGCCCCAGGGGCCACCGTTGCCGAAGGCCAGCAGGGCACGCCATTGCTGCATGCCCTTGCCCAGCTGGTGTTGCTCCAGATCCATCCATGCAACAATACGGGACCAGCGGTTCTCATTCGAATGAACGAACCATGAAGCCCCGGCCATCCCAATGAGCGCGGTCGGCACCAGATAGAAAAGCCGCGTACCGACGCAGAAGAACAAGGCCGCCGCTGCAACCGATAGCGCCAGCGCGGAACCCACGTCCGTTTCGATCGCGATCAATCCCACCGGCAATCCGATGATCATGCCCGGCAGGACAAAGCCGCGCCAAAAGGTATGCGTCTCGGTTTGCCAGCGTGCAAACCATCCGGCCATCGCGATGATACCCACGACCTTCGCCAGCTCGGAAGGCTGGAAACGTCCGAGCACCGGCACATAGATCCAGCGATTCGACCCCAGCTCCGGCCGTTGGATGCCGGGCACGAAGCAAAGCACCAGCAGCACGCATACGAAAGCCAGCGCCCACGGCCAGGTCTTGCGGAACCAGATCGGATCCACCTTCGAGAGAAGGCAGGCACCGATTAATCCCGCCGCCACCATCCACGCCTGACGCGTCAGGAAGTGATAGGGTTCCTCCACGTTCTTCACCCAGGCGCTGGTGCTGGCCAGCATGATGAGACCGAGCACGGTCAGGGCCGCGACGGCGGTGCAGAGAACAATGGAGGCGCTACGTGACATGATGGGGGGATCTTATTGTCGGTTAAGGAACGAGGAGTTGCATCCCCACCTTCAGCTTTTTCGGATCGGTGATGCGGTTCGCCTTCATGACGGCGGCCGGCGTGGTCTTATGAGCTTGGGCGATCTTCCAGAAGGTGTCGCCCGATTTCACCGTATACTTCTTTGTAGCCGCCGGTGTTTCGGAAACGGCGGTCGCCACCGGGATGGCAGCGGCAGTGCGTGCCGCAGGCTCAGGCGTGGTCTCCGTAGGACGGACATGGGGGCGCACGAGCACCTGGGAATTCGCGGCTGCGGCCGAAGTCTCGACCATCTCCGCATCGCGGATTTCATCCACCGGCACTTCAAGCACCGCCGATCCCTCGCGCAAACGCGTGAATTCTTCCGGCTCCACCGCAACGATGGTGCGAGGCGGGATCCGCAGGATGCGGCCCGCGCGGAGTTCGATATTCTGGTTCGCGCCGCGAAGCTCCTGCTCGGTCACACCGTGCTTGATGGCGATGTTCTCATAGGTATCGCCGGTAGTCGTGATGTAGGTGTCGTCATCGTTGTTCAGCTTGGGCAACGAAGCCTGAGCGTCCGGCAGCGGCTTGGCGGGCACCATGGCGTCCTGCTTCGCGGCGATTTCCGCCTTCTGCTCGGGGCCTTCGAACCAATGGCTGTGCGCGAAGATGCCCGCGATCGCCACCACATGGATGATCAGGATGACCACGAGAGCGCGGGCGATTCCGAGATTCGGCACGTCTCCCTCCGCCTCGGGCATCGGCGCCGCCGCGGTGGCAGCACGGACCTTTTTCCGCGGAATGTTCGCGAAGAGCGTACGCAGGGCGCCCTTCTTCACCGGGCGGCGTTTTACGGACAGACTGGACAACTTCATGGGTGAGTATCAGCGAAGGTTGAGAACGATTTCACGAAAGACATCCCCGCGCTGTTCATAGCCGGAGAATTGATCGAAAGAGGAGGTGCCCGGAGAAAGGAGTATGGTGCTGCCCCGCTGAGCGAGACGGCGTGCGATGGCCACGGCATCGGCAAGCGTGACCGTTTGCTCGACCGGTACCGCGGTGGCGAAAATGGCGGCGAGCGGTCCGGCGATCTGGCCATAGGTCACGGCGGCCACCGCCTTCTTCGCCAGCAGCGGTGCGACAGGCGTGTAGTCGAGACCCTTCTCCTTGCCGCCCGCGATGAGGACGACCGGCCGCGTCTGGGAGCGCAGGGCGCTTTCCAGCGCATGGAGGTTCGTCGCCTTGGAATCGTTCAGATACTCCACGCCATCAAGCGTGCGGACCAGCTCGCAGCGATGAAGCGGCGGCGCGTAGCCATCGAGCGCACGCGTCGCATCGGCGATGGAAATCCCCAGCGCTTCACAGGCCGCGATGGCGGCCATCGCGTTCTCCGCATTGTGCAGGCCGCGCATGCGGGTACTCGATTCGAGATCCAGCACCGTCTCGCCCTTTCGCAAGATACGGCGCCCGTCGGAGAACCAATCCGCCTGCGGGTCTTCGGTTGAGAAGGTGACCACTTGTGGCCGGATCGCCGGAAGATTCTCCCCGGCCCGTACGACCGCCGTGTCCGTTTCGGACTGGTTCTCGAAGATGCGGACCTTCGCATCGAAGTAAGCCTGCACCGTCGGGTAGCGGTCCATGTGATCGGGCGCGAAGTTCAGCCATACGGACACATCCGGACGGAAGGTCTTGATCGTTTCGAGCTGGAACGAGCTCAGCTCTAGCGAAATCGCGGTCGGCATCGGATCGCGCATCACGATCTCGCTCAGCGGGTTTCCATAATTTCCGCAGGGCGCGGCATCGTAACCGCCCGCACGGAGGATCCGCTCCACGAGTTCCGTGGTGGTGGTTTTCCCGTTCGTCCCGGTGATCCCGATGATACGGCCTTTATAGTAGCGGGAAGCGAACTCGGTCTCGCCGATCATCTCGCCGGTGTTCGCCGAGTAGGCCTCGACCATCGGGCTGAAGGTGTCGATTCCCGGGCTAATCACGAGCAGGTCGCTCTTGATCTCCTTTCCTTTTTCGACCGAGGCACCGGGATGCAGATGCACCTCGGCGGGCATGCCTTCGATGGCGAATGCGGCGTCATGCACGTGCACCTCCGCACCCTCGCGCAGGGCAAGCGCCGCCGCCGCGCGGCCGCTGCGGCCGGCACCGAGGATCACGACGTTTTTTCCAGCGAGAGTCATCAGACGATCTTGAGAAGGGCCAAACCGAAAAGGGCGAGCATGATGGACATGATCCAGAAACGGATGATCACCTGGCTTTCATGCCAGCCGCGAAGCTCGAAGTGGTGGTGGATCGGCGCCATCGCGAAGATGCGCTTCTTGCGGAGCTTGAAGCTGCCCACCTGAAGCATCACCGACATCGCCTCCATCACGAAAACGCCGCCGATGATCACCAGCAGCAGTTCCTGCTTCACGCAGATGGCCGCGGTGCCAAGCGCGCCACCGATCGCAAGCGAACCGGTGTCACCCATGAAAACCTTCGCGGGATGGCAATTGAACCACAGGAAGCCGAAGCCTGCGCCAGCCAGAGAAAGCAAGAGCACCGCGAGTTCCCCGACATAGCGGTTGTAGGGGATCACCAGGTAATCCGTCGCCATGTAAAAGTGGCCCGCGAGGTAAGCGAGGATCCCGTAGGCGAGTGCCACCGTGATCGTGCAACCCGTCGCCAAGCCATCCAGACCGTCGGTCAGGTTCACCGCGTTCGAGCAGCCTATGATGACCGCGGCGAAGAAAGGAATGATCAGGAATCCGAGGTCCGGCAGGCCCGTCTTGAAAAGCGGGAAGCAGATCTGGCCAATTCCGATCGGCTGCTCTCCGAGCCGGAACCCGGCCACGCCTTTCTGCAGCTCTTCCGCCGTCGCCCCGAAGCCGGAGATCTCCTTCTTGAAATAGATGAAGCACGCCGCCACCAGCGCCACGACGAGCTGCCAGAAGAGCTTCGTCCGAGCGCTGACGCCATCGGATTTCTTCTGCTTCACCTTCTTGTAGTCATCGCAGAAACCAAGCAGCCCGAGTGCCGCCATCGTGCAGGAGCAGACGGCCACGAAGGGATTGAGCGGCCGCGCACACACGAAGACCGAAACCAGCACCGAGCCGAGGATCAGAACCCCGCCCATGGTAGGCGTGCCCACCTTCCCGCCATGAAGCTCGGCAAGCTTGTGCACTTCCTCCGCGGTCCGGATCGGCTGGCCGACCTTCAGCGAGATGAGGTGACGGATGACCCGCGGCCCGGCGATCACGCTCACCACGAACGCGAGCAAGCATCCCATCGCGGCGCGGAACGTGATATAGCTGAGCAAATTGAGAAACGAGAACGTATGCGCCCAATCCTGGACGCCTGCCGCTTTCTCGGCATCGAACGCCGCTTTCCACCATTCGTAAATCCAGTACAGCATGAGTCAGTCGTGGGAGGGGAAGGCCTGGTTCATTACACGTTCGATCGCGGCGCTACGGCTCGCTTTGAAAAGGACAACGTCGCCAGGCTTGGCATGCCCGGCCAACCATGTGGCGGCGGCAGTACCGTCAGGGAAATGTTCCGCCTCGCCCGCGCCTTCCGCGATGCCCTGCGAGCCTTCGCCCACGGCCACCACCACGAGGCCACGTTCCGCGGCGAGTCGACCGATGCGGAGGTGCGCCTCCGGAGCATGCGGCCCGAGTTCACCCATGCGGCCCAGCACCGCGAAGCGCCGGCCCGAATTCTCGCGCACCGGCGTCTCCGCCAGCGTGTCGATGGCCGCAGCCATGGACTCGGGATTCGCGTTGTAGGTATCGTCGAAAATCACGACGCCGCCTGAAGTGAAGCGGCGCAGGCGGCCGCTGGTCAGCACCGTATTGGAAAGTCCTTCCGCAATCGCCTCCGGCTGCATGCCGAGGAACCATCCCGCACCGGCTGCCAGCAAGGCATTCGTCACCATGTGGCGTCCGGTCACGGGCAGATTCACTTCCGCCAGAGGCTTGCCATCGATCACCAGGGAGAAGCGCGAGCGGCCATCATCCTGCCGCAAATCCTCCGCACGGATCAAACCGCGGCCATTGCCGACGGCAATCACCCGTGCCCGGGTACGGCGCTTGAAGTAGTCGTGGAAGTCGCAACCGGCCGGGATAAAAAGCGCACCGTTCTCCGGGAGGCAGCGGGCAAGCGCTCCTTTCTCCTCCGCGATCGAGTCCCTACTGCCCATGTACTCGATGTGGGCGGTGCCGATATTCGTAATGATGCCGAGATTCGGCCGCGCGATCTCGCACAGCGGAGCAATCTCGCCGGGATGATTCATCCCCATCTCGAACACCGCGGCACCATCGCTCTCTTCCATCGAGAGCACGCTGAGCGGAACGCCGATGTGATTGTTCAGATTCCCGCGCGTGGCGCAGACCTGGTAAGCTTGTCCCAGCACGGCCGAGGTGAAGTCCTTCGTGCTGGTCTTGCCATTCGAGCCCGTGATTCCCACCACCGGGAGTTCCCGCTGGCGACGATACCACGCGGCGAAGCGTTGAAGAGCAGCCAGGCCATCCTGCACCAGGATCACCGCACCTTGCTCCGGTGCTTCGCCTTCCCAACGTTCCACCACCACGATCGATGCCCCCGAATGGAGGGCCTGTGGAGCAAAGTCATTCGCATCGAAGCGCTCGCCCCGCAGCGCGAAGAACACCGATCCTTTGGGAATGGTGCGCGTATCCGTGGATACGGCATTCGCAAGCACGTCCCCCCGTCCGGCGGCGAGTTCGCCTCCGGCATGACGGGCCAGGGTGCTTGCGTCGATTGGGGTCATCGTTTGCGGTGAGGTTCTTCCGGGCGCTCGCCAAGAGCGCGGCGCGCCTCGCGGCGGTCGTCGAAGTCGATGGTCCGGTCGGCAAATTGTTGGTAGGGCTCGTGGCCCTTTCCTGCGATCAGCACGATGTCCCCCTTCCCCGCCGCATGGATGGCGATGCGGATGGCTTCGGCGCGATCCACCACCACCTTGTAACGTGCGCCGCCCATTCCGGATTCAATTTCCTTGAGAATTGCTTCCGGATCTTCGCTGCGCGGGTTGTCGGAGGTCAAAATGCAAGCGTCGCTATATTCCCCAGCCGCCTTGCCCATCAGCGGGCGCTTGGTGCGATCGCGGTCGCCGCCGCAGCCGAAAACGGTGATCAAGCGGTTCGGGTTCAGCTCCTTCAGCGTACGGCAGGCGTTCTCCAGCGCATCCGGCGTATGGGCATAGTCCACGAAGACGCTCACGCCATCCTTCGTTCCGCAGTGCTCCATCCGGCCGGGCACCTGGGGTGCATCGGCCAGAGCCGCCACTGCGTCGCGCAGCGGGATTTTCACCACGCTCGCGGCCGCCAGCGTCGCGAGTGAATTGTAAACGTTGAAGCGGCCGATCAGCGGCGAGCGGACGAGGTAGGATTTGCCCTTCGCCGTCAGCTCGAACTCCATGCCCCGTGCGCTCTGCTTGAAATTGTTCGCGCGGAAATCGCAGTGGACATTGAAACCGTAACGGACCACCGGCAGGCGTTCACCCAGCAGGGTGACCAGCTTCTCGCCATAGGAGTCGTCAAAATTCACGACCGCCACCGGCTTCTTGCCGAGCGGATTGGCCGCGAGCGTTTCGAACCACGAGAACTTCGCCGCCGCATAGGCATCGAGCGTTCCGTGATAGTCGAGATGATCCTGGGTCAGATTGGTGAAGATCGCGACGTCAAAGGCGATGCCATCCACGCGCTTCTGATCGATGCCGTGGGAGGAAACTTCCATCGCGGCACCGCGGCAACCGTGGTCGGCCATCCGGGCGAGCAACTCGTTCAGCTCCACCGGACCCGGCGTCGTGTGGGTCGCCGGCTTCGATTCTTCGCCATCATCCACCAGCACCGTGCCGAGCAATCCGGCGCGGTGCCAGGTGCGCTTCATCAGGTGATGCAGAAGGAAGGCGGTGGTCGTCTTGCCATTCGTGCCCGTGACACCCGCCAACTTCAGCTTCTTCGACGGATCACCGGCCAGCACCCCTGCCAGCACGGCGAGAGCATGGCGCGTATCGCTGACGTGGATGTAGGGAATTTCCTCCGGGTGATCGCTGTCCGGGGCGGAGTCCGCGATGATCGCGCCTGCGCCCTTTTCAAGCGCCATGGGAATGAACTGCCGGCCATCCCGGCTTTCCCCACGCACGGCAACAAAGGCAATGCCGGGACCCGCAAGGCGCGAGTCGGCGGTGACGGCGTGGATTTCGACGTCGAGTGATCCCGTGGAAAGCGGGCGGTCAAGAGAGGCGATGAGATCGCGTAAAATCACGGTTTCTGGGTTCCGGCGAGCTTGTCTTCTTTTTCGTCCACCGGTTCGGTGGGAGTGAGATTCATGTGGGCCGCAAGGCGTGCCCCGATTTTGCCAAAGATCGGCGCGGCGATCGTGCCGCCATAGCGCGAAACCTTGTTGGTGAGCGGATCATCCACTACCACCACGCAGACAAAGGCGGGATTCTCCGAAGGCATCATCCCGGCAAAGGAAACCGTGTAGTTGTGCTCCTGATAGTGGCCGTCCTTGATCCGGTGGGCGGTACCGGTCTTGCCCGCGGCGCGATAGCCGGGGACTTTCGCCAGCGTGGCAGTGCCACCCTTATCGACCACTTTTTCCAGTGCCTTGCGCATGGCCTTCGCGGTTTCCGGGCGGAGGACCGTTGCGACCACCTCGGGCTGGTAATCTTCCACCACGGTGCCGTCATTCGCGATCACCGATTTCACGATGTGCGGTTTGCGCAACTTGCCGTCCCCGGCGATCACGCAGTAGGCGGAGGCCACCTGGAGCGGGGTGACCGCAAGTGCATAGCCGAAGGTCGCGCTGGAGAAATCCACGGCATTGCCGGTATTGCGGACCACTCCGCGGCTTTCTCCGCTCAGGAGAATGCCCGACTTCTGGCCATAGCCGAAGCGGTTCATGTAGGAATAGAAACGTTCCATCCCGAGCTGCTGGCCCAGCTTATAAGCCCCGATGTTGCTGGATTTCTGCAGGATCCCCTCGAAGCTCAAATAGCCGTAAGGGTGGTGATCCCGGACCCTCACCTTGCCCTGCTGGTAGAGACCATTGTGGCAGAAGATGGAGGTCTGCGGCGAGACGAGACGCTCGTTCAGCGCGGCAGCGGTCGCTACGATCTTGATCGTACTACCCGGCTCGTAGGTCGCCTGGAGCGCGAAGTTCGACCCGGCTTCGGCGAGGTTGTCGAGCCGGTTGAGATTGAAGTGGGGTCGGCTGGCCATACCGAGGATCTCCCCGGTCTTGGGGTCCATCACGATCGCACAGCCGCGCTTGCTGTCGAATTCCGCAAGCCCGGCATCCAGCTCTTCCTCGACAATTGCCTGGATGCCCATGTCCACCGTGAGCTGGACATTCAGCCCGGCACGCGGCGGCTTCAGGCTGGCGGTGTCGCCGGGAATGCGCGCACCGTTCGCGGCACGGCGATGCTCTTGCCAGCCATCGCGCCCCGCGAGGTAAGCCTCCATCGCGGCCTCGATGCCGAATTTGCCGGTCTGGAGGTAGACATCGTTGTCTCCCGCGTCCTTTTCCACCGTCTCACCCGTGTACCCCACCACGTGGGTCGCGAGATCCGGAGAGGTATACCAACGCTTGAACGAATCCCGCAGGAAGAAGCCCTCGAGCCAATTCTTTTCGACGAGCGCGCGCACGCCCTCGGCCGCATCGGCAGGCAGATCTTTCACGAGGATGAATTCCCCCCTGCCCTTGTCGATGGCCTCCTTGATCTTGGCGCGCATCTCCTCGCGCCGCATGCCCAGAGGGCGGGCGAGAATATTGACCGCCTGGGCCAGCGCCTTCTCGGTCAGCACGCCCTCCGTCATGTCCTCGCACTCCTTCAGGATGATCCCGCGCTCCGCGGCGACACGGCGGCGGCGCGCATCCGCATCCAGCGCATCCCAGCCGGCGTCGGCGCTCACCCTTTCGTAGGCGAGCGGCCAGGCGATGGTCTTCGGGTCCTTGAGGTGCTGGGAGTTCACCCATACCGTGCCTACCGGCATGCTCTTCGCGAGCACCTCCTCATTCCGATCGACGATCTTGCCGCGCAAGCCGGGCAGGATTTCCCGGCGTTCGAAGGTCTGGCGCGCCTTGTCCGCGTAATGCTTGCGGTCCCACGCCTGGATTTTCACCAGCCGCACCGAAAGCAAAGTGAGCCCGGTCACCAGGACCGAGCACAACACGATGCAGCGGGATTGGAAGGCGCGGGACGTCATGGCAGATCGCGGACAACGGCCACTTCAGCCGCTGTCTTCGAGGGATCGACCTCATCGACAGTGGCCGGAGTGATGGCAACAAGGGAGGAGCCCGACTCTTTCAGGCGGTCCTTCATCTCAAAACGATCCAGCATCTTGTCCATGTGGACATCGATCATGCGGATCTGCACGTGCGTCTGGTCGATGCGTTTTTCAGTCTGATCGATCAAACGTTCGGTCTGCACCTGCGAGTTCTTGTAAATCGCGTGCATGACGCCGCCGCTCACCACCACCAGCGCGGCGAGGATGAGCGTGATGAAAACGGAAGGGTGAGTCTTCGGTTCGGAACGGAGGCGATTCATCGGGGTGAGGTAGCGGGGTCCAGAAGCTCGGCGACCCGCAGTTTCGCACTGCGGGCCCTGGGGTTCATTCGAAGTTCTTTTTCGCCGGCGGCGATGGCTTTTCTAACAGGCAGCCGGAAGCACCAATCGGGATTCGGCCGCGGTGCCGGCCAGTCCGGCCGGTCGATGTAAGGCTTGGACCGGTGCTGCATGAAGCGTTTCACCATGCGGTCCTCGAGGCTATGGAAAGTAATGACCAGCAGCCGGCCGCCCGGCTTGAGCAGATCGACGGAGGCTTCGAGCGCGCGCTCCAGGGAGCCGAGCTCATCATTTACCGCCATGCGGATGGCTTGGAAAGCTTTCGTGGCGGGATGGATGCGGCCTCGACCGCCGAGAGCTTTCTCGATGCACTCGGCGAGGTCGGTCGTGATCTCGAACTTGCGGGTCGCGCGGCGCTTGATGATCGCCGCAGCGATTCGTTTGGCCTGTGGCTCTTCGCCCAGCTCGCGGAAGATGCGGATCAGCTCTTCTTCCGGCCAGGTATTCACCACTTCCGCCGCGTCGAAGGCACAGGAAGGGCCCATGCGCATGTCCAGCGGTCCGGCGCCGCGGAACGAGAAGCCCCGTTCCGCGGCGTCGAGTTGCCGGGAGGAAACCCCGAGGTCCAAAAGCAGGCCATCGGCTCTGCTTTCCCCCCGGACCTCGGGGATGTCCCGGAGATCTGCGAAATTTCCCTGCCAGGTGCGGAAGCGGTCGCCGTAAGCAGCCAGACGCTTCGTCGCGTAAGCCAGTGCCTCGGGATCACGGTCCACGCCGAGCACGCGGGCACCGGCTTTCAAGAATGCCTCGCTGTGTCCGCCGCCGCCGAGCGTGCCGTCGATGATGTGCATGCCCTCCTTTGCCCCCATCCACTCGCTCACCTCTTCAGGGAGCACGGAGAGATGGTAGCCGGAGCCTTCACCTTCGGTTTCGTTCGTACTGAAATCTTCCAACGGACGCCGATCCGCCAACCAGCCATGGCACGCGGATCGGACAGCCGTATCGGAATGAACGGAAAGGCACGCTGTCCCGAGTGCGCCAGTCCGTTCGCATGGAAAGGAGTCGGGGGTCCGCGCGAGCAACCAGCCAGAAGCCGCGCGGACCGCCGAGTCGAAAAGCGAAAGGGGTACTGTCCCGAGAAACCCCTTCCGCCCAGCCAGGAAAGTCACCGACCGCCGTCCTGCCAACCAGCCATGGAATGCAGGTCGAGCGGTCGTATTAAGAACGAAAGGGCGCGCTGTCCCGAGTGCGCCGGTCCGTCCTGATGGAAAATCGACGGCGACCCGCGCGGACAACCAGCCAGAAGCCGCGCGGATCACCGTATTTAGAAGCGAAGAGGGTCCTGTCCCGAGAAACCCTTTCCGCCCAGCTTGGAAAGTCTCCGGCCGCCGTCCTGCCAACCAGCCATGGAATGCAGGTCGGACGGCCGTCTTGAAGTGAACGGAAGGGCGCGCTGTCCCGAGTGCGCCCGTCCATTCGGATGGGAAAATGTAGACCAACCCCGGCACCCGGCCGCACCCCGCAGTGGGTGCCGCAGGTCCGCCTTGTGCGGATGCCGGAGTTGGATGGGCGAACAGCATGTTGTCGCTTACTA